>ERZ791872.1825-NODE-1825-length-11251-cov-1.788049_pt1 | contig 11251 bp, 9 predicted proteins | sample MGYA00510279_ERZ791872 | MGnify/ENA primary metagenome ERZ791872 (study PRJEB30046, sample SAMN00792103) | human gut metagenome | study: EMG produced TPA metagenomics assembly of the A metagenome-wide association study of gut microbiota in type 2... | reverse complement strand
GGATGCACCCGGGCAACCATGCCAGCAGTTCTTCCAGGAAACTCTCTGGCCATTGTCTCCGAAATAATATCTGCTGCCTTTATACTTCACAAGTTTTTTTGTAATGACGCGGCCCTTGCTGTCTGTAATATAATATGCGTTATTCTGCGCCTTCGCCATTGTATTCGTCATAACATAGCCGCTGGCATTCAGCATGTACCGATATTTCTTGGACATTACAGGTGATACATAAACTCCATGTTTCATGATCTGTCCACGTGTGGCAGCCTTCGGGTTACAATAGATAAAACGTTTCTGATTTTTGCTGTTTAAAACATATGTCCATCCGCCATAAAAAAGCTTTCCCGGTATCTCTCCTTCCTTTGATGCCGGCTGGAAGTAATACTGATATGTTGTGGAACCGGTTGTCAGCTTCAGGATCCCTGTTCGCGGTTTTCCGTTACGCATCAGTGTATAATAAGCATTTCCGATCTTCTTGATCTTGCCTGCAAGGTTCTGAGCCTCTATGGATTTGTAATCACCCTGAGAATTATAATAGCGGAAAATAGTTCCTGTCCATAACCAGTAATTTCTCTTCTGCTGGCCAAGATTGGATGTCCACGGTGTGATCGCTTTTCCGGTGGAATCCGAATACAGGGAAGCTTTGGAGCTTTCAAGGAAATACCATTCTGTTTTCTGTGTTCCGGTATAACCTGCTGCACCTGGCTCACGGGTCATACGGCCGGTTACCAGATATCCGTCTTCATTAAAAAGATAATATCCCACATGTCCGTTGGTATCGATCTTAAGAAGGCCATCCTGTGCAGTAAAATAATTGTCTTCGATGGAACCTGTTTCTGATGCCAGAGAAGCGTTCCCTTCATCCATGGCAAGAGTCTCTGCGTTATCTACGCTCTCTGATGTTTCGGCTGCAGCTTCTGTTTCTGCGGGTGCTGTCTCTGCGGAAGCTTCTTCTGCAGACGCTGCATCTGTGGATGCTGTCTCTGTAGAAGCTTCTGCTGCGGATACTTCCTCTGTAGAAACGTCTTCTGCTGCACCTTCCTCGGCTGCAGTCGCCTGCTCTCCTTCTGCTGACTCATTCTGGATTGCCTGAGCCTGCTCACTCTCTGCTGCACCATCCGGAAGCTCTTCAGTCTGCTGTACCTCCTGTACTGCTGCATCTGTTTCATCAACTGTTGTTTTCTGCTCTTCTTCTCTGCTTTCTGCCGGATCCTCAGAAGCTTTCCCCTCCGGGGCTGCAGATGCAGTAACTTTCTTTTTGCGGAGTCTGTAAAAACCGTTTGCAGAAACCCAGTCACTTGTCTTTGCAACGACTACACCGTTTACCAGTGATGCTCCGGTAGCAAAAGTTTCCTCTGCCTTGTTGTTCTCTACTTTGTTCTGTACTGCAGTATCTGTTGCCGGTGCATCCAGTTCCCGTGCATCACCTGCACTGAAATCATCACCCGGATCTGTACTGTCCTCCGGTGTCGCATCCGGTGCTTCTGTAACCTCCGGTTTTTCTGTAGTTTCCGGTGTTTCTGTAATCTCCGGTGTTTCTATAACATCCGGTGTCTCTGCGGGGTTCTCCGGTTCAGCCGGTGTTTCTTCTGAACTGTCAGTACTACCTGTCTGATCCGCTTCTGTCTTCGGCTGCTGTACAGTCGTTCCCTCTTCATCACTGAATACATCCTCAGCCGGATCGCCGGCTGTCTCTGCTGCCATCTGCACGTCTGTACTTCCCAAAGCCGCAGCGCCGGCTTCCAGAGTTCCGCCCATGCATAATGTCAGACTGAGAAAAATTGCCACAACTCTTCTCTTCACAATAATCCCTCCTGATCATGCTGTTGTAAATAATTACTGTATCTGTTACGTATCATTCGCCCAGTCCGCCTTCGATAAGAGCCACAAGTGCATCTATCGCAGCCTGTTCATCCTCACCCTCACAGACCAGTGTGATCTCATCCCCGTTTTTTACACAGGCCCCCAGAACACTCAGAACACTTTTGGCATTCGCTGTACCTCCGGCATACTGAAATGTTATGGACGATTTGTATTTTATTGCCTCGCCGCATAAAAGCCCTGCGGGACGAAGATGAAGCCCTGACGGGTTCCTGACCGTTACCTTATAACTTAACATTGCTGCTGTCTCCCTTTATATTACTTATCCTTCAAACCTTGTCCAAAGCTATGGTCTTTTACTGATTGCTGCTGTCTACATTGGAAACCTTAGAGATTTTGATCTCCGCAGTTACATCCTCCAGCAGTTTGTAGCCTTCCGGAAGACTGATTTTGATCGGTACTTCGTAGCTGCCCTCCTCCCAGTCATCCATGGAAAGTACTGCTCCCACCGACTTCAGATCGAATTTGGAAAGATCTCCGTCTTCCGCCTGCACCTTTAGCTCAATATCTGCAACTTCAAATGCCAGCTGCAGATCATCAGGCAGACCCTTTACTTTGATATCCTCTGTCGGGAAGCTGTATATCTTACTGCCCTCCGGCAGGATATTGACTGTGATCCAGAGGTCCGTGCTGGATCCAGATGTCAGCTTAAGGCCATCCGGAAGAAGCTCTGACAGGTTTACTTTCTTTTCCACGTCATTGCTCTTTCCTGAAATATCCACATTCTCATTATCAAGATAAATAGTATTTCCCTGAAGTTTCAGATTATCCAGTGCTTCTTCACTTCCGGCTACGCTGAAAGTCTCCGGTACTGTCGTGACACTGTCCACAACATAACCTTCTGCCGGTTCTCCCGTATATCCCGCACTGATCCGTATATCAGAACGCACCTTCCAGAGCTTTGCCGTGACATTGACCTTTCCGTTGTTGTCAAATTTCAGATAGCTCATGGCATTTGATGAAAGTGTATCCTGATTCTTATCTGTAATGGTCAGTTCTGTGCCTGTGATCGTCGTATCCTGGTCGATTCCCTCAAGCTTTGAACTTACATCCACACTCACACTATCTATCTTACCAACCAGGGATTCCGGTCCTGTAATACGGACTTTTTCCGGATTTGCAGTAAGAGAAGCAACCTCCAGCCCCTGTGCAGGCTTGCTGTCATCACTGGTAACATTGATCGCAAATTCCTTGGTTACCTTTTTTTCCAGATGGACACTTAGATTCTGCGGTGACACCCTGACATTCTCCGGAAGTATCCCGGAACAGGTTGCTGTAATGGGGATCATTACAGGATCTGTATCGGTAGACTGGGCCTGCTGCAGGTCTGCAACTGCCTTAATATCACTTGAGGTGAGACGGTTGACTATCTTCCGCTCACCTGTAATATAAACACGTACTGAATTTTCACGATCATCCTGCATGACCATCTCGCCCAGCTGATCCACATAAGCTTCGTTGATGATCTGCACATCTGAGATCACAAAGCCTTTCGTAATGATAGGGTCATCAACATTTACTACGATCAGCCACACCAGGATTCCCACAATAATCGACATGATTTTCAAAGGGATGTTCTTAGTCAGATTTTTCTTCATGTTTCACTCTCCCTTTCAGCAGATTTCTCAGCTTACCGTTGTCAACAACCTTTTTATTCTGAGCAGAAACAAGTATTTCACGAAGCTGTTTGCTGTTAAGCCCTCTGGATAACTCACCGCCTCTGGCCACAGAAACCTGTCCCGTTTCTTCCGAAACAATGATTGTAAGAGAATCCGTAGCTTCACTGATGCCCACACCTGCTCTGTGTCTTGTTCCCAGCTGTTTGCTCAGTTCCATATTATCTGAAAGAGGCAGATAGCAGGTTGCTGCTACCACGCGGTTACCTCGCACGATCACCGCTCCGTCATGAAGAGGTGTATTATGCTCAAAAATATTGATCAGCAGCTGACTGGTAAGGATACCGTCAATATTGATACCGGTTCTCACATATTCGTCAAGCCGGATCTCTTCCTCGATCACGATCAGTGCTCCGGTCTTAACTTCACCCATATCAAAACAGGCCTTTACCAGTTCATTGATAGTCTTGTCATTGAAACGCTCCTGCACTTCCCTGCCGGAATCAAAGGGAATAATGTTAGAAACAAACTTCTTCTGTCCCAGCTGCTCCAGGGCCCTCCTCAGCTCCGGCTGAAAGATTACGATCACACCGATCACCAGCACATTAGCCAGATTCCGGAAGATCCAGAGGATCGTATTCATTTTGAAGATATATGCGACCAGGATAAATCCAAGGACGATCAAAATGCCCTTCAGAAGGGTATATGCACGTGTGAATTTGATCCATGCCATAAACTGATATACAAAAAAGGAAATCAGTCCGATCTCAATGATATCTATCACGCCAAATCCCGGAAGGGAAATTTTTCCCAGATATCCGACCACAACTGTCAGCACATTCTGCATAAGTCTCCTCCTTTCTTCCTGAGCTATTCCAATCGTTCCTGTTTAAAGATCCTTCAGTGATTCCTCCAGCTGTTTTTCGAAATCGATCTTGTCCAATCCCTCCGGTTTCTCACTTACTGTATTTTCGGAAACCATATCCGGCATCTTTACTGTATGCATTTCTTTCTTCTCAGGAAATACATCATCACTGAAAGACACAACATTGTCTTTTTTTTCTTCTTTTACCGGCTCCGCATTGATCTTTTTGATACTTCTCTCAGAAGTGGCGACCGATGCCTTCGGAACGGCTTTTACGTAGTAATAGTACTCATCATCCTCATATTCCAGACGTTCTGTTCTGCTGTAATCTCCGCCAAAAACAAAGAACTCCAGAACAAATCCTGCCAGTACGGAAACCACTGTGGACAGGATCATCGGCACCATGGCTACCGTAATACTGAGGCAGAAATCTCCGGCAAGGATAATCAGGATATAGATCACGCCGCCGGCAATGACAGCGATCCTCCATGCATAATCAAACGCCCGTGTTCTCAGAAGGTTCACAAACAGGACCACTGCCACAAACGCAATCACCGTGATCCACATTGCCCAGTTGTGGACAAGTCCGTCAGAGATCAGCTTCAGTTTTTCTGTGATCTCTGCGGCAGGATCACTGAGTGCCGCCGACTGCGCATGTACAAACCGTATAAAATAATAGATCACAACACCGCATCCGGCCGGAAGCGCTGACAATGCGCTGCCCAGCAGGCCTGCTCCGATCGGCATAAGTGCAGGAACACCAAATCCGAAAGAAAGTGGTGTAAGGATCATTGCAAGATTCTGTGACCTGCTGAATCTGAGGAACAGGATCATCATCAACAGAATAAGAAGCAGCATAAATCCTGCCGTTTCGATCCCGACTGCATAACAGTGGCCGATCATCAACGCAAATCCCATAAACATCATCACGGAAACCGGAAGGATCGAACATACAAGCGCCAGGATCAGGACAATAAAAATATTATCCAGCTGTTTCATGTAGCCCATATTGCTGTTGATCCAGAGAAAATAGGCAAATGCCAGAACAAACTTCAGGACCGGCAGTATATATACTTCATATTGTCCGTAAAATCTTTTGATATTCTGTTTGATCTCAAGTAAAGCTGTCATTTTCTATGTCCTCCTGCATTTCTCCGGACCGGATTTCTTTTTTCCTCACGCCCGTAGATTTTTTCCAGTCTTGTAAGATCCTGATAATATTCCCTGACACTTTTTTTTGCCCGAAAATATTTCACAGAATACTGGATGTAGGTCAGTATCGAATACATGACAAGTACGATCAGATAACCGACGACGATATAGAGCCCAACCTCGACCAGATTAATCTTATTCACATTATCCATAAGATATTCGCTGAAATATGCAGCAACACCTGCAAGTCCCAATACATACCCGATCGTTACCAGAAAAAAGTTTCTGATCAGTGCAAGTCCAATATAATCACTTCGATAATATCTGCTCACCGGAAGATACTTCCTGCCTTCGCCATGTTCATACATAGCCAGACGGTTCATGATCTTCACTTTTTCTTCATTTACCATAAAAATAACTCCTCATAAGCTTTCTTTATCAGGAAAATCCCCGATATATGATCCGCATTACGCTTTCCATACAGTTATACTGTTTAACTGCAATCAAATTTATTGTAGCATAGTTCCATACCTATGAAAAGTGTTTTTTCGGCTGTTTCATGCCCTTCCTGCGCATATTGTCAGAAAATAAACTTTCTCTGCGCCGGCCTCAATAAGACACATTGCCATGGCATCTGCTGTACTTCCTGTTGTGTATACATCATCCACCACAAGTACAGAAAAACCCGTGATCTTTTCGGTTACCCGATATGCATTTTTCAGGTTCTGACGCCTCTGTATGGCATTGAGTTTTTTCTGAGATCTTGTGCTTCGTATCTTCTTTACCAGATGCTCATTCCATGGGATCCCTGTAAGATCACTGAGCCTTTCTGCCAGATACGCTGCCTGGTTAAAGCCTCTCATCCTTTTTTTTCTGGGATGCAGAGGAACGGGAACGATCAGATCAGGCTTCCACCGTTCCAGATATTTTTTTCCGAAGACGCTCATTGCCTTTGCATAAAAATCCCCATATTCCCGACATCCGTAATACTTAAATCGTACCAGAGACTGTCTCTGCCCTCCGTAAAATGATGAGCACTCTTGCGGCAGTCTTCACAGTATTCTTCTTCCATTTTTACTGGTCTTCCGCATTTCATACACCGGGGACCGGATATAGGTCTGACCTTTCCGGAACACTCCGGACAGATCAGCCGATCTTTTTCTTTCAGTATCTGATGACACAGCGGGCATTTTTTCGGGTAAATCATGTCCAGTAAAAAATCTGCTGTTTTTTTCAAGAAAGTCCTTTCTCCCCGATGGCGCTCTCTTTCTGTTCAGATTCATCCAGCTCCCGGATCCGTCTGTCCAGAGAGCTGTATCTCTGCTGCTGTTTTTCATTGCGGATCATCTCCGCAAAAGTGGTCTCGCTGCCTACTACGGTAACACATTTTCTGGCTCTGGTCACTGCTGTATACAGAAGATTCCGATTCATCAGCATCCTTGGTCCGGAAAGGATCGGAAGGATCACTGCCGGATATTCTGAGCCCTGGGACTTATGTATGGTCACTGCATAAGCAAGTTCCAGTTCCTCAAGCTGTTTGAAGGAATATTCTGCCTGTCTGCCATCCTCAAATTCCACGGTGGCCGTTTCCGCAAATTCATTGATCTCCGTCATAATACCGGTATCTCCGTTAAACACGCCCACGCCTTTATCCACAGGAATCTTGTATCGTCCAAGGATTTCCCACTCCAGCTGGTAATTGTTCTTCACCTGCATCACCTTATCCCCTTCACGGAAAAGACGCTGTCCGATCTCTTTCTCCTTTTTCTTTTCATCCGGCGGGTTCAAATATCTCTGAAGGATCTGGTTCAGCCGCTCCACACCTAAAAGTCCCTTACGCATAGGAGTAAGCACCTGAATCTCATAAGGCTTTGCATCTACATAACGCGGAAGCTTCTCCTGGATCAGTGCGATCACCACACGGATAATGATGTCCGCGTCATATCTTTTCAGAAAAAAGAAATCCCGGCTCTTGTTATTGATGGTCACCTGCTCGCCCCGATTGATCTTATGGGCATTCACCACAATATCACTTTCAGATGCCTGGCGGAAAATCTTTTTCAACTCTACTACCGAAAAACAGCCGCTGCGGATAATATCCCTCAGAACATTTCCCGGGCCTACACTGGGAAGCTGATTTTCATCACCTACCAGGATCAGCCTGGTCCCTGCTGTCACTGCAAGAAGCAATGAATGCATCAGTGCGATATCTACCATGGACATCTCATCAATGATGATCACATCCGCTTCCAGCGGATTCTCCGAATTCCTGTCAAAATGAACTGCACGGCCTTCCTGCTCTTCCTCCGGCATCCCGTTCAGTTCCAGAAGTCTGTGGATCGTCTGAGCCTCGTATCCGGTAGCCTCTGTCATTCGCTTGGCTGCACGGCCGGTAGGGGCTGCAAGCCGCAGCTCAGCGCCTTCCTCTTCAAAATAACGGATAATAGCATTGATCGTTGTAGTCTTTCCGGTTCCCGGCCCTCCGGTCAGAATGAACAGACCATGACTGGCAGCTGCCGCCACTGCCTGTTTCTGCATTTCATCTAACCGGGTTCCTGTCTCCTTCTCGATCCTGTTGATCCGTTTCTCCACCATTCCCTCATCTTCCGGGCAGAGAATGTTCAGCTCACAGAGCATTCTGGCTGAATTCAGCTCAAGATAATAATATCGTGTGGGATAGACAACTGCACCTTCTTCTGTTTCTTTCAGGATCAGTTTCCGGTCTACTATCATGTCCATGAGATGTTTTTCCATGTAGGAGGAATCTACTCCCAAAAGTCCGGATGCCCTGGAAAAAAGTTCCTCCTTTGGAAGATAGATATGGCCTTCTCCTGAAGCCTGTAGGAGAGTATACAGCATTCCGCTTCTTATCCTGTAATCTGAATCTGTATGGATCCCGATCCGGGAAGCGATCTCATCTGCGATACGGAATCCCACACCACTGATATCCTCTGCAAGGCGATACGGATTCTCCTGCAGGACTCCATATACAGTCTGTCCGTATTTCTGATAAATTTTTGCGCCGAGATTCAGCGATATCCCGTATTTCTGGAGAAAGATCATAGCGCGGCGCATATCTGCTTTCTCCGTCATCTGTTCTGCGATCTCCATGGCCTTTTTTTCGCTGATTCCCTTGATCTCAGCCAGCCGCTCCGGTTCTTCCTCCACAATACGCATGGTATCATCGCCGAAACGACGTACGATCCTGGCTGCCAGTGCCGCACCGATCCCTTTGATCGCACCGGAACCCAGATAACGTTCCATGGCCAGTGCATCCTCCGGCATTTTTTCTACGTAGGAGGATATCTGAAACTGTTTACCATACACCGGATGTGTTGTATAATTTCCGGAAGCTTCAATGGCAGCCCCCTGGGTGATCGCAGGAAATGTTCCCACACAGGTCAGTTCCTGTTCCTCTTCCATCCCTTTCAGTACCATGACCGTATATCCATTATCTTCATTCCGGAAGATCACATGATCTATATATCCTGTAACTGTCTCACTCATTTTCTTCTCCATCTGTAAACCTCTGATAACAGCAAAAGGCACTGCAGCTGCAGCGCCTTATCTGTATGAGTTTCCTGCGGCAGTCTCTTCTCTGCTCCTGTGCCGTCCAGACAACCCATAACGGTTTACATCCTTGACATGATTTCCGCATATTTTCCTGTTCCTGCAGCCACTACAAGCATTGCATCCTGTACAGTCAGTGTGCTGACTCCTGTTTTCTGCTCGATCAATGTATCCATTCCATGCAGCATGGCACCTCCACCTGTAAGAACGATTCCTCTGTCCATGATATCTGCCGCCAGCTCTGGTGGTGTTTTTTCAAGAACACCATGTACAGTCTCCACGATCTGCCCGGTCGTTTCCCTCAAAGCGGTCCGGATCTCCTCAGAAGTCAGTGTTGCCACCTTCGGAAGTCCTGTGATGATATTTCTGCCCTTGACCTCCATCGTTCGAAGATCCGCTTCTTCACTGGCTGTTCCGATCTTGATCTTGATATTCTCCGCTGCATCCTCTCCGATAAAGAGACTATGCTTCTCACGTACATAATTCATGATCGCATGATCAAAATTATCTCCTGCAACCTTCACAGAAGCGGAAACAACCACTCCCCCTACCGATATGACCGCAACATCCGTAGTCCCTGCACCGATATCCACGATCAGATTACCAAATGGCTTGGTGATATCTACACCTGCACCGATAGCAGCAGCGATGGGCTCGTCCACAAGAAAAACTTCCCTGGCTCCTGACTGATAGGCAGCTTCCTCAATTGCTTTACGCTCAATCTCCGTGATCCCGCTCGGAACACTGATGCTGACTCTCGGTTTCCGGAACGCTCTTCGTCCCATAGCCTGTGAAATAAAATATTTCAGCATCTTTTCCATTACATTATAATCTACGATCACACCTCTTCGGATCGGCCAGATCACTTCCATATTGGAAGTCAGATGGCTTGCCATCTGTCTGGCTTCCTCACCGATCGCTCTGATCTTCTCTGTATCTTTATCATAAACAACCACAGAAGGCTCTCTTAAAACGATCCCCTTGCCTGTGGAAAACACCAGACTGTTTCTGGTTCCCAGATCGATTCCAATATCCTTTGCCGGCATAAATCCTCCCGCCTGCGTCATACTCATTCGTATGCTGACGCATTTCTGACTTATTCTGTTCCGGTCTGTGCCGAAACGTTCCCGCACTTCATTATATACAAAACCACAGAAATTGAAAAGAACTTTTACCGGTTATTTCTGTTCCAGATATTTTTTCACATATTTACCGGTGTAGGAAACCGGATTCTCTGCTACTTCCTCCGGAGTTCCTCTGGCAATTACCGTTCCGCCTCTGTCACCGCCTTCCGGTCCGATATCAATAATATAATCTGCAGTTTTTATAACATCCAGATTATGCTCTATCACAATAACCGTATTACCATCAGCTGTCAGTCTGTGCAGAATCTCTGTCAGCTTATGCACATCAGCAAAATGCAGTCCTGTCGTCGGCTCATCCAGAATATAGATTGTCTTTCCTGTACTTCTCTTACTCAGTTCCGTTGCCAGCTTGATACGCTGTGCTTCTCCTCCGGACAGCGTCGTGGACGGCTGTCCCAGACGGATATAAGAAAGTCCGACATCATATAAAGTCTCCATCTTTCTGCGGATGCTTGGTACATTTTCGAAGAAATGCATAGCTTCTTCTACTGTCATATCCAGCACATCATAAATGCTTTTGCCTTTATATTTTACTTCCAGAGTCTCTCTGTTATAACGTTTTCCCTTACATACTTCACATGGAACGTAGACATCCGGCAAGAAATGCATCTCGATCTTGATGATTCCGTCTCCGCTGCAGGCTTCGCAGCGTCCTCCTTTGACATTAAAGCTGAATCTTCCTTTTTTATAGCCTCTTGCCTTCGCATCCGGTGTTGCTGCGAACAGATCTCTTATGAGGTCGAATACTCCCGTATAGGTTGCCGGGTTAGATCTAGGCGTACGTCCGATCGGAGACTGGTCGATATTGATAACTTTATCTAATTGATCCAGTCCTTCAATGCCTTTATGTTTGCCCGGAATAGTTCTTGCACGATTCAGGTCTCTTGCCAGACGCTTGTAAAGGATCTGATTCACCAGCGAACTTTTTCCCGATCCGGACACACCCGTTACACAGGTCATTACGCCAAGTGGGAAGCTGACATCAATGTTCTTCAGGTTATTTTCCTGTGCTCCGAGTACTT
>ERZ791872.1795-NODE-1795-length-11509-cov-1.944823_pt1 | contig 11509 bp, 6 predicted proteins | sample MGYA00510279_ERZ791872 | MGnify/ENA primary metagenome ERZ791872 (study PRJEB30046, sample SAMN00792103) | human gut metagenome | study: EMG produced TPA metagenomics assembly of the A metagenome-wide association study of gut microbiota in type 2... | reverse complement strand
GCTTATCCATGATTATCGGAACATTTGCTACATGACCGACCTTAAATTCAAATGCAGGAGACAATACTTTTAAGTAAACATTACTTACTTTCGTATTCAACAAGCCAATAATGTATAACAAACTTTCCGGGTTATTTGCAAAGACACTTGCACCTTTGGAGTCAAATAATGCACCTGGCGCAGAATATCTTACCATTATGCTTCCCGAACAGATCGCCGTCCATGTTCCACTTTCTCTAAATGAATATTCCAAATTGTAATTATGAGAACGAATCCTTCCAGTCTTTTTATCTTTCAGATTTCGGATTTCTATACCATCATTGTACCAATTCACTACAAGGTCATTATTTCCATACCATTTTCGATTGGAACCACCTTTATTATACGGATACCATTTGTATCCACTTGAAATAGATTCCTCAACGCTTTTAATTCCAATTCCTATTTTCCTCTTGGAAACCTCATACCATTCTCTCAAAAAACTTTCATTATCAGCAGTAGTCATACCTTCTCTTGTTGTAGCAATTTGACTTATTTTCCGAACAGAAAAGTCTCTCAATGCTTGCTGTGAAAGCCAATATGCCATTGAGGTATTAGGAACCCCATCAAAGTCGGAATATTCCGTAGCATACATATTGATGTGTGAAAGGAAAAACTTTTCTTTTTCTTTTTCGCTTGCTCCATCTGTTAAATCCATATACACACCTTTATACTTCCCACTTGGCATATTACGAATAACAAATGCAGCTGTTTGAACTACTTCTCCTCCAATTTCATCAAACGCATGAGCGCCAAGTTGAATCAGATTAACAATACTTGCCGATTTCAACTTTATTCGTAAAGGTTCATATAAAGCTGTAAACATCCATGCCTGCTGCGTTATCATCGCTTGAAGTCCTAATTTTTTTGTAAAGGAACGGCATCTCTCTATAAACACTGAATATAAATCATTTTTGCTATCTGGATAAGTCTTTTTAATAAATTCACTTACCTCTACATTCAATCCACTTACTGACAAATAAGGCGGATTTGTCACAACAATATCATATTTTTGTGACAACAGTTCAGCAACCTGCACCAAAGGAAGAAGCTCTCTCAATGCTGTTTCACGAGATATATTTATATCTTCCGTAATCTCCGAAAATCGATCATACAGAACTGACCAGTCTTGGGGGGCTATATTCAGAATAGAACCATATTCCTTTGCATCATGTAGTTCGCTAATAATGGTATCCATAGCGGCTGTCAGCTTCGCATTGCCATTACAGAAATATTCTACTGCAAATTTATCTACATGGTTACTCTCCACAATGGCATATACATTGGGCTGAATGCCACGACTAAAGAAGCGACGATCATACTGACGGGCTTTCATCATTACTGCAAAATAAGCCAGCTGTGCCGCACGTTCATCAATGTCCAAACCATGAAGATTGTTTTCTACAATGCTTGCCACGGCTTCACGGGTAGTATAACCATACGCTTCATAAATCTGCATCAATACATCAAACATATAAACAAGAATATGCCCAGAACCAGAGCAGGGATCTATAACTTTCAACTGTTCTGGTGCCAATAACGCATATTCTTTATGAATTTCAGTGATTTTTTCCTTTACTTCTAATTCTTGTTCTACCTCCTCCAAATAATATTTCCATTTGGATTTCAATTCAGCATCAGGATGTCCGTCCTCCCATAAACGTCCCAAGCTGTTCTCAACCATATAATGAACAACCCAATCTGGCGTAAAGAGTTCTGTTGCTGCTGGGATTTCTTCCTTAACAAGTTTTTCGTCTTTTGCAAGAGCCGCAGCCTTGGGTTCAATATTATAAAATTGATACAGCCAGCCGATAATCTGGACAGCATCCTTCCAGTCCTCCTCCGGTATCAGCTCGATCATCTGCTGAATCACACTGCCCTCACGGAGTAAATTGTCTGGCAAAAGAAGCTCGGTATAATCTGCAAGCTTCTGAAACATACCAGGCAAAATCTTATTCAGGGCGTTACACTGCACGATCAGCAGATATTTATACAATTCTTCGGTCTTTTCGGCATCTTTCAGCTCATAGACTTTCTCCATATCCAATCCATCTAAGTCCAGATGAATGGCTTCGGTTATAATCTGCGGCTTAAAGTTGTTTTCCTCGTCCGTGAATACACGCACATGAGAAGGAAGATAGCCGTTGACTTCCATGAATCGCAGAGCAGAGAAGCGGTTGAACCAAGTATAGGCAACCTCCTCCATGACCTGTTTATATCCTTTATCGTTAATCTCGACAATCAGAGCCTGTCGCTGTTTCTTTTCATCGGCAGTGAGAACTTTGCCGCCAACACTGTCCGCATTGGCATCCTCAATGTTGTCCTCTGTAATCCCATATTCCACACCTTTCAGGGAAACACGAGCAATCAGCTCTGTTCTTGCCCAGACAGCAAATTTTTTAATCGCATTCTTATCCATAGTATTTATCCTTCTAATAAATCATATCAAGTAGTTCAAGCATATTGTAATACAATAAAAATAATTGAATACAATCTTTTTTTCTAACCTTTTTTGTCATCATTCCATGATCAAGAAAGTTTCTGTTTATTACATCTGGCTGATTTTTGAAATCTTTTCCACCTTCAAATACTTTTTCAAGGCAAGCAAAAAGATTTGTATAAAACATAGCAATAAAAAGCATTTGTACATTTATATCTGTTTCTGTACGTGTCTTTGCTTTACTCACGGCTCTTAAACCAACTTCACGCCTTTTTCCCTTTAAGTCTGATTTTTTCTGCAATCTAATCAATACAGCATCTACTAATGAAAATAAAATAAGTGCGCACGATTTATACTGCCTATGGTTATAATCAAACACAGCTTCTTCAAAATCTGCTTTTTTCACTCTCTTAGTTTCGCTAATACTCTCAAAAATCTGTTTCATTTTTTGGCCTGAACATTGTTTTAATGCAATAGCATCTGCTGACTTTTTATCAGTAGGCATATACTTAAATATCTTTTTTACATTCTCACATGGATTCATTGTCCATCCATAACTGCCCCATAATTTATGTGCCTCTATAAGTTCCTGTTTACGTTCTTCAGAAAGCGTTGGAATTCTAAGCCTTCGGACAGATTCAGAAATTATTTCACTCATTCTACGAGCAGATTCTACCGAAAATGCCTGCTTCCAAACTTCTACTAATTCTTGCATTTGACCTAGTACCGAATTTTTAAATGGCTCCAGTGCATAATTCATATTAGTCTGCAATAATCCTAACATACTCGCTTGATTTTTTTGAATAATCGAATTCATATTCTTAATTACAGGACTAATTGTAGGGCTTATAATTTTCTGTAGCTGCTGCTCTGAAATTTCTCTCCCAATTAATTTGTCCATTTCTGGATTTCTTTCGATTTCTAATTGAATTTTGGTTTTCTTGTTAGTTTCATTGCTATCCATTATTTTCTCCACACTTCGTCTAATTCAACTTGATCTCGTCGCAACTCTTCAACAACTGTTTCAGCTGAGAACGAATCTTCTCTACATAATCATCAATGTCCGCATCCGTCTGTAAGGTCTTTGCCTGGAATACAACCTGACGGTTATAAGCACGAACCACTTTTTTCTTTACAGGAGCAGTTTCTTTTCCTGGCTGTGTCGGCTGTACTGGCGGCTTCGGTGCAGGCGGAGCCAGAACAGACTCGATATTGCTGACCGTATCATCCTTGTACTGACACATCGGTAGGAACATGGCATCCAAAAGAGCAAGGCTCTTTAATTCTGCGATTTTCTCCTTGCACTGGCTGAAATATCGGTCTGATTTTTCAATCAGATGGGATACTTTGGAATCACCGTTTGCAGCAGTGTGGGTTGCTTCCATACACTGACGAACCGTTTCCAGAACCTCAGCACGTTTTTCTTCCAGCATCTTGTCATGAGCGGTGCGGACTGTATCCATCAACGGATTCAGTTCACGAATCCGGTTATAGTTGAACTTGCTTCCGGTCTGAACCATGGTAATCAAACGAATGGTATTCAGTGCCTTGTGTGCTTCTTCATTTTCTGCAATACGGTCAAGATCATCGTGCAGAGATTTTTCAAACTGCACTGCCTGGTCAAATACTGTTACCTGGGTCTTGAAGAAGTTTTCAATGCCGTTGCTCATAGCTTCTTTGTTATCAAAGAGAGCATCCTCTTTTTTCAGCACACGCTCAATCAGGGCAATATTGTCTTTCTTCTGAGAAAGTACATCGTCCATCAGATGAATGGCTTCCTGTATCAATGCACGATCCGGGTATTCATGTCCATCATAACGGGCATCCAGAGAAGCATAGTAATCACGCTGTTCACCGAATTTTTCAGTCACAAAACGAATCAGACCATCTTCATCGTCCGGTACATCCATAACATCAAAATAGTCACGGAGCATTGATTTTACATCACGCATCATCGTAGCGGAAATGTTTTTGCGCTTGCTGATGGAAGTCTTTCCGATCTCGCTCTTTTTGCGGAGCATATCCGGCAGTTTCGGGTCATCCGGCTGAATGGTATTGCCTGCATACTTGATGGTTACTTTCTGGGAATAAATCAGCTGTGCCGCAACCGCAGCAATGTCGATTTCTTTCCAACCATACGGAATCGCACTGTATTTGCTTTGCACATCTGCCATAGAGGTCGGCAGCTTTTTCGCATCCTGCATTTCCAGATATTCTTCCATGGCAGAAGCAGCATCCCGGTTCGGTTCCATGCCAGGAAGTGCTGTTACCGCACCTGTCAGAATCGCAATAATATCTGCATCACTGCCTGCATTATCTGTAATCAGGTCGAGCTTGCTATATACATGAGCAACCAGATATTCCAAAGACTGATCAATCTTGCTCTTGGCATTTCCGGCTTTGATTTCCAAATGTTCACCGTCTACATAAAACTGCGCCCCTTCGATGGCGTTCTGTAATTCGGTCATGGCACGCAACTCATATTTTCCGGCTTCGTCCTGCTGGTTGCTGATGATTTTCTGTACACTCTTTGGCAGCTGGCTTACATTTCTCTGCTTTACATACTTACGAATCTTCATGGCAGATTCCAGAGATTCATAGTAAGGCGTATCAGCCAGAACAACGATTGCTTCGTTGCCTTTGGATTCTGCCATCAGACGGTAATCCGTTTTTTCAACGGCATCGGTAGCAACGGTCAGGAAACGCAGACGCATACCACCTGTTGCCACACCAACGGTAATGCCGTCTACCATCTGGTCGAAAGCAAAGTCATATTTTCCATAACGGAACTTCTTGGTCGTGAAAATATCTCCGTAAATCATCTGGGCAATACGCTCCACGATAGAAGCGGTATCCACATTGGTATCCCGGATTTCACGCTGAATATCTTGTTCTTCGTCAGTCAGGAAGTTATACGTGTCACCAGTTCTGCCGATATAATTCTGGCTCATCAAACGATCAAGACATCCACGGACAGCTTCACGCATAATAATCTTATCTACACGAATATCGTCTGCCATAAGGATAACGATATTGTCCAGATTGGAAGGAATATCATCAATATATCGAATCAGATACAGAAGTTTCAGTACATCCACATCCTGCTGTTCAATGCCATCACCGTTGTCGGCAGCTTTCTGGCAACGCTCAATTACACGACGAATTGAACCATCCAAAAAAGTATGTACAGTATCATAAAAACGGAAGAATGGCACAAGTGCATACTCGTCCTTCTCCTGAATTTTCTGTGCAGCTTCCTGGAAACCGGACAACATGGAACGCTCACCACCGGACAGGTGCTTGCCAGAATTTCCATGCTTGCGGATTTCCGCAAATACCTTCTGCATGATAATGAACTGATACGGTACGAACGGGAAATTCTCTGTAAACTCTAATGGTCCAGCATATCCCTTTTTAATATCTACAATATCCGTTTTAAAAGTAAATAAATTCCGCAGAACAGAGGCATTCTGCTCATAAACTTCTTCAAGTTTTTTGGCTACTTCCGGTTTCTTTTTTAAAATACGTTTCTGGATAACTTCATCCACGGAGGAAGAAGATAAACTCAGCCTTGTTTTAAAACGAGCCTGAATACGGGAGAACTCATCGGCACGAACTTTGATGATTTCATCAATGGCTTCCTGTCCGGTACAGATCACCCAAATCTTACCTTCGCACTCACTTCCGATTTTTTCGGTCAGAGACTGGAGGTTCAAAAGCATATCTGTATCCGTTCCAACATACTGACCAACCTCGTCGATCATAAACAGCAGACGAAAGTTGGCTGGCTTGGTATCCACATAGGCTTTCATATCTTCCACAAGCTGTGCAATAGAAATCTCGGTTGCTGTTTTATCATTAAACCAACTCCTGGCATCTTCTTCACTCATATCCAGAACTTCCATTAAAGTCGGAATAATAAACTTGCCATTAAACGCAAACACGCGACGCATTTCCAGCCATGGCTTTCCTCTTTTTTCTTCAAATATCCTACGAAACTCCTCGGTCTTACCCTGTTGGTCAATATATCGCTCCATCATAGCCACTTTAAGATTTTCTCCATAAAATCCCAAATGGCTATAAAACATTTTTGCAAAAACCCGAAGAACCGCAGTCTTGTCTTTATTACTGAATCCCTCAATATCAATATTAAACAGAATTGTTTCCGTTGGACCCTTGGTTGCACGATCAATCAGCATAAAGGTTGCCGGGTCATCCACAAACTTTTTGCGGAAACGCTCTACACTGCGAATGCCTTTTACCTCTTTATTCTCCAACAGATAGGACAGCATTTTCAGAAAATGAGATTTACCACTTCCAAAGAAGCCAGAAATCCACACACCCATATCAGCAGTCGGCTGGTCAAACGCATCTCCGTAATAATTAAAGAATGTAATGAAATGTTTCTTCAATTCTCTGGTAATGACATATTCATTTAATTCCTGCTCGATTACATCGTCAGCAGCCTGGTCAACTTTAATAACACCATTGATTTTGCGGTTGATGTCATCCGCAAACATATCTTGAATTAGCATGATTTTATCCCCTTTTATATACTATGAATTTCATTCAATTCTATCAAACGCCCTGTAATAATCGTTTGGTTTAAGTCGATTAAATAATTTCAAATGATGACCATCAAATTCTCCGGGATACATAACTAAAATTGGAACATCTGAAAAATAAGGCTGCAATGCCTCCAATAAAGCATGCATTCTTATAAAAGGAAATACCTCGCCAACACCTGTCAGCATTAGGACATCCCCCTGCTCATGAGGTCCATACTGAATTTTGTCAACAAACTCTCTATTTCTAATTGAAGAATTCAACTCTTGCAAAAGATAGGCACTTCCATCCGCTTCTTCCATATCTGGAATCGCATCTGTAATATCCATATCATCGCAAATAGAAAGAAATATTTTATATAAATTACAAACAATCAAATGACAATCTAGGGACTGATCCGTTTCCAATTGATTTACAAAATGCCTAACTATCATTTCATCTTCAGGATCATAACAGAATATTCTGATGTTTACCTCATTACTCAACCCTTTACCTTCCAGAAAATCCGATTTCTGAATCAATACACGGACTTTATCCAGGCGTTCTTTTATACGGCCCAGGCCGCCCTCTCTTCCGGCTGCGCCGAAATTCACCTTGTCACTCATGAGCTACCTCCTCTGAAAAGCAATTAAACGCTGGCAGTATCGCCGCATCGCCATTGCTTCTGATGGCATTCTCCAAAACAGGATGCAACCATACTGGATTCAAATGATCTGCCCCCCGATTATCGAGATATTCTGTTTCAACAAGAACTCTGGCAATAATCTGTTTTAACTTTGTTATTGTGGTATCGCTCCAGGAAGCTACGGTATCATTCTGTTCCTGCAAACGCATAAAAAATGTATTCAAATCTATTTTTCCAAAAGACATGTCCCTTAACCGGTATTTCTCGCCAATGACCGTTATCATAAATTCCCAGACCAGTCGGCTCTGCTTCATCAACGCATACAGACAAATCTGTTTTGCTACATCTGTTGGCTGTGATGCAATCGCAGAAACCAGTGCGTCATCTTCCAGTGCATGAAGCCGCTTGATACAAGCTTTTGCCATGCGTGTGATAGATTTTTCCGTTGGGTACTGAAAAAGATTCTGCTCTACAATTTCTTTCACAATCGCATCATCTGAATTTCCTTCTGCCATTAGCTTTGCGGTAGAACGCATCTCGTAGAAAAGGAACGGTTCTCTGGTCAAAGACGCAATATAACGATAAGAATGATCCATACTACCGTACCTCCTTACTGTTCCTCTTTTTTATCTGGAACAAATTCCATGATGTCTCCAACATCACAATTTAATCCAGAACAAATTTTTGACACAATTTCAGTACTAACATTTTCATCTTTTGATAATCGAGACATCGTTGTGGTACTGACTCCTGTCATTGCACGCAGATCTTTCTTCATCATGTCTTTATCAATCAACAATTTCCACAATTTTTTATAACTAATTGCCATTTTTTCCACCTCAACTTTATCAACAGTAGTTCACACTATATTTATATATTGTTAGCATATCACAAAAATGCGTTTTATACAATCTAACATTATACAAATCACAATTAATTTCTGAAATATCGCATTTTAAATAATCTTTGAGTATGATTTTTTGACAGAATAAACAATTACTCTTCAATCAGTAATACTTTTTCGCTTACGACCCATGCAGAAATTACATATTAAGAAATAAAAGGAGTTTGCATTATGAGAAAGCTTTTAGCAGACACTTCTATTTCTAACAATCCAAAGATTATAGAAGAATTAAAAAAAGCTGGATGGAAATCCACCACAGCTTATCGCCAGGAAAAAGGAACTCGTTGTTATCAATTTGGTGTTTTATACAGGTTTGAAAATTCATCCGTTCTTAAACAGACAAGTTCTTCAAAACGCGTAACTGATAAACAAGTTACGCATTACACCACAGGAAAAACCGCAGAGAATAAGGCTTTTGAAGCGGGTTCAAACCTGACTATGGGAAACCCATCGTCCCGGTTTGAACCCCAGTATCCTGACATTGCATTTTCTTTCAGCACGTTACCTTCCATAAAGAATATGCTTTCAAACGAGTTCCGCATCACCATTGCCCTTGATACCGAATATGTTACAATTCCTGATAATAATGAGCTCTCGCGTGAAATTATCACCTGGCAGTTTGCATTCTGGAATCCTGATAATATAGAACAGATTGTAGAAGTTATCTTCTACTCTCTAAATGGTAACAGACTTCCTCTTTCTTTTGCCCTGTCATGGATGATTGAGAACTTCCATTTAACGAATTATCCTCAGATATCTCTTTCCGAAAAGGGCATTGACTATCGCGAAACACAACGTTGGATCTCTCATTCACGAAAGTCCGGAAAAGGATCTCATAACTATACCAGACAGATTTACTCTACTTCAAAAGAAGCAATAGAATGTTGTGATAATCCTGCTGAGAAAGAAGCTTTGTTGAACTGTAACCTTAACAGGCAGGACAAGAACTATAATCCTTCTGACCAGTCTGCCTGGTGCCTGGGATATTACAATTCCTTCGGTGACTCTGATAAATCTGCCATTCCTGTAACATTGATCTGCCACTCAAACAAAGCCGATTTTACTTCTTTTGATTTAACAGAATGGAATTTTTTACATAAGTTGAAGGATATACAAGGTGGGATGCTTTCCCTGAAACCTCAGTATATCCACCCTCGCACCTGTTCATGGCACTGGCGTTTTTATCCCATTCAGATCAGTTTCCGTGATACGTTGTGCTACGCACCACCAAAAAAGAAAAAACTTGAACACCTTGGTAACATCGTTAACATACATAAACATGAAATATCCAAAAAGGAACTTGCTGACATGAGCTCTTTCCTTCTTTCTAACCCCGTTAAGTATATGGAATATGCCATAACAGACAGTATCATCGTACTTCAATATTCCACAGCTTTATGGGGGCAAAACCAAACTATGCCTTTGACCGTTTCCTCTGCTGCAGTGCGTTCAGCCGTACCACAGCTTTCAAAAGCACTTAATGTTCTTCCTGATAATGCAAATGATTTTGACAGGAAATTCAGAGGACTGACCAGAATCTCTCATGGACGTCAGTTAATCATAAATAAATACAATAAACCTTCTTACATAGAAGATACCTCTCTGGTCCCATTAAATGATGACTGCAGAATCTTACATGAGTATGCCAAAAACGCATATCATGGTGGATATAATGGATCTTCTATCATTGGATATTATGATAAGATCACTACATATGACTATGATCTGATAAATGCATATCCTACCTGTATGTGTCTGGTGCCTGATGTAGACTGGTGTAATTCTGTTGTTATTCAACGTGAAATATATAATCGCCCGATTATACTACAGGATTTTCGAACACCTTTTGATCCTATGTTTGGTTACATAAGGTTTCGCTTTCCAGAATCCGTCAAGTACCCATGCATCCCTGTTTCAGTGGAAGGCTGTCTCATTTTTCCTCAATCATCAGAGGGTTTAGACGGTGTTTATGCTTCAGGACCTGAAATCTATCTTGCCCTCCGGCTGGGTGCTGAAATCACAGCTGTCCGTGTATATGTTGGTACTGTTTTAGTAGATGATGACCTTCAGATATCCCACAGTCTCTACCATACTGTCAAACAACTTGTAGTTGATCGCAAATGTGTACAGGACACCTTTGGAAAAGGCACCATTCCGGATTTTCTGCTGAAAACAGCAGTTACTTCTTTGTATGGAAAAACTGCTCAGGATGTTGTAGAAAAAAGCTCCTGGGATGCTTATAAAGAAATAATGCAAAATATTGGTGGCTCCCGGATCACTTCCCCTGTGCATGCCTGTCTCACCACCGCTGGTGTACGATGCTGCCTTATCGCTGCCATGAATCAGTTAAATACTCTTGATTATAACTGTTTCAGTGTGACCACTGACGGTTTCATAAGTGACGCCCCTTCTGAGGTTGTATACAGGCTGAATCTGTTTGGGTTTGCACGACTGTTTCAAGAAGCCCGCCTGAAATTAACAGACAATCGCAGTTCAGACATCTGGCAACTGAAACATCAGCAATCTGATCTGCTTAATATAACTACTCGTGGAAATGTATCACTCGCTCCTGATGGCGTCTGTGCTCACAATAGTTATTCTACAGGGTACACACCTGATTCTTATGAGGACAGGCTTGCCTTTATGACTAAAGTCCTCTCCCGAACAGGTCCTTTATCCTGTACCACCAAAAAATTCACTGGATTTCGTGATCTGGCAAAAAATAATGATGCTAAAGATTTTAGTGCAACAGACATCACCCGTTCCATTCGAATGGATTTTGATTTAAAAGACTTCCAGATCAGCAAACATTCCATACAGTATATCCCGTGATAAATGAAACCACTTATGAAATAGCAAATTTTGAAACACGACCTTATACATCAATCGAACAATACAGAAAATATAAGTCAATTGGTAAAAGCTGTGTGGTTCT
>ERZ791872.1787-NODE-1787-length-11572-cov-4.469654_pt1 | contig 11572 bp, 9 predicted proteins | sample MGYA00510279_ERZ791872 | MGnify/ENA primary metagenome ERZ791872 (study PRJEB30046, sample SAMN00792103) | human gut metagenome | study: EMG produced TPA metagenomics assembly of the A metagenome-wide association study of gut microbiota in type 2... | reverse complement strand
GTTAACCTTAAATCTAATACTATGAAAAACACATTGCAAAGATACGGACTTCCGGAATATCTCCAAATTTTCGGGGTGAACTACAACATATTACAACATGTTTTAATAAGCTCTGCGGTTTCGTTAACCATTGGGGATTCGTTGTGTTAATAATTAATATAATCCTTATCTTGCTATGAGTCGATTCGGTGAAAGACATCTCTTTCCCAGGCAACATACTTTTTATTTTTATCGCGGATGATACGGATGGGGCTAGCAACAAGGAAATAGCTTATTACCTCAACGGCCTATTTGTCTCAATTTATCAACAGCAACATAGTCCTCTATATCTTCCTGATTATCAACACGATTAAACCAAATTCTATTAAGTATACGACTGAATCAGGTTCAATACCGAAAAAAAAGAACTAATTTATCATTTAAAGCAGTTTGTTTGTTACAATTTCTTGAGGCCTGAAAGGTTTTCTGCAAATGCTTGATTATCAAATGTGTTATAATGATGGTATCTCGGTATGGGACTGAGGTACCCTAAGTACGGGACTGAGGCACCCTAAGTACGGAACTGAGATACCCTAAGTATACGACTGATCTCACAAATATCTTGTTTTGTAAGCATTTGTTGCTTATATGTGGAGGTGGCATACTGAATCATCATTTTACCTATAACGGTACAGGAAGGAATAAAAGAGTGATAATGTGGTAGGGTGGTAAGGTGATAACGGGATAAGACTCTTTGATATATAGCGCAGCCACTTTATCACCCTATCACCTTACCACCTTATTACACTTTGTTCATAACCGCTACAGAAATGAAACAATCTCGCCAGATTATTGGATATATGCAAAAAAACTGTTAAATTCGCAAATAGAACCAGTGCACTTCCTTCTTTTGCTTTGTTTATAGCATAGAAAATTGGATTATTAATTAAAAAAAACAGAATTGATGTGGAAGAGATTTATCTTCTGTCTATGGATATTATTACCGTTCTCTTTGTTTGCCCAAAACGAAGGGATTAATTCCATCGCATACGATAGTCTTACTACCAAGAAGCATCAGGGGACTTTTATTAAAGCAATGAAAAAGTTCCTTAACTTCAATGATTTCGATACAACTTATATAAGCCCTAATCGCTACAACTATGCCTTAATGCTCGACCATTTCACAAATTACGAGTATTATTCCGTAGGTACCGCTGTTCCCGAACCTCAACGGCTCCGGTTCACCCCCAACCCTCGCAACAAAATAGGAGCTTACTTCGGTTGGCGCTGGATATTTTTAGGATGGTCTGTCGATACAGATGGACTCCTTGGGAAAAAAAGTGGGAAAAACAGGGGAACAGAATTCGACCTAAGTCTCTACAGTTCGAAATTTGGAGTGGATCTTTTCTATCGGCGTACAGGTAACGATTACAAGATACACCAAGTTACGGGCTTTTCCGACCGCATTCCTTCCAACTATTCAGAAGACTTCAATGGACTGAAAGTAAATATGAAGGGATTCAACTTATATTATATCTTCAACAACCGGCACTTCTCATATCCGGCAGCCTTCAGTCAGTCTACCAACCAACGACGAAATGCGGGTTCACTGATAGCCGGTCTTTCCGTGTCCACCCACAATCTAAAATTCGATTATACTAAATTACCTGAAGTTATTCAGGAAACAATGAATCCCGGAATGAAAGTCAGGCACATCAAATACACTAATATCAGTCTCAACTTTGGATACGCCTACAACTGGGTATTTGCACGCAACTGCCTGGCTTGCCTGTCACTCTGTCCGGCAATTGCTTACAAAACGTCACGTATAGAAAAGGATGCGGAAGAAGGTAACGACTGGTACAAGAACTTCAATATTGATTTCATATTGCGGGCAGGTGTGGTATACAATAATAGTAAGTACTTTGCAGGCGCTTCTTTCCTGGGCAGGACATACGACTATTATCGGGATAACTTCTCCTTAAACAACGGATTCGGTACGTTGCAAATATATGCCGGCTTCAATTTCTATCTGAAAAAAGAACACCGGAAAAAGAAATAATGGCTATAAAATTACCAGAACTTATTATGCTCGACACTATATTCAAATCCTGCAGACTGCAATTTTCTTACAATCATCTCCTTATTTACATTCATATCATCGCAGAGTTCATCCAATGAAGAGTAACAGTCACGCAATTTCATATTGATGAAGCTGAAAAGTATCATCGGGTCTTTAGGCAATTCCATCTTTCTACTAATACTTATTGATTCCGACTGCAAAATTACAATTATCCGGCTTATCCTATTCCTCCTGAGGACCTATTTTTTCTATCTTTAACGCAACCTTCTCTATAATTTTACTGAGTTCTTCTTCCAGTGGAATGATATTGAAATCTTCCCAGAAATGTTCGTCATACCTAAACTCTTCATCTGCAAGTACAGTACGTGTAGGCAGTCTCTCAGCACGAGGAAAACGGGTTACATTCTCTTTATCTACCAGACAAGTCACCATTTCAAACCAAGTATGCAAGGTCGGATTACTGAAGAAAACACGTTTTCTCTTCATCTTGAAATATAAGTCACCACGAATATGATGGATATAGTAAGTACCATTCCACGGTTTATACGAAATGGTATATACCACCTTCTGTGTAGTCAGGTTCACCTTCTGCGCCTGCCGTACAACAAAGATCCGCGTAGCATCTTTGATGTACTTGGGCTGTATCTCAATGCGAGCCTGTACCAAAGCCCCATTCTCCGAATCAATATACAACGCTCCACAATAGAGAGGCCCCTTGACATCCGGCTTTTGCTCAAAATAAACCACATTGACACATCGGTCGTCAATAAAGGTTATGTCACCCGAAGTATATACATACTGATTATCTCTTGCATCAACCGACAGAAAATCCGGCAAGTCTTTAATAAAATCCAGTTGCAGACAAGCCTGAATACCGGCTCTCATCTTAGCTACCAGACTGTCCGTACTCTCCCGGTTATCAATCCGACTCATCTTTAATAGTTTTACCTGATCGGATGTATTAATCTCCTGCAAAGGAGCTTTATAAACCTTGAAAACCGCTTCTGTCAGACTTTGGAATTTGTTCTTCAACTGGACGCCTTCCCGATAGAAGGTAGTCAAATAAACGGGAGCCAACGAATAATTTTCTTTGCGTCGCTCCACCATTTCTCGCAATAACTTCCTGGGTTCTACCAACCGGATCAACACTTCTTGTAAAGGAACTATTTTGGGTTCCAGACTCAGTACATTATCCCGTCCAATCAGCGTAGCTGCTTCGATATTTTGTGCAACATACCCTAAATGGGAAAAAGAAAGATTGCCACTTTTCAGGGAGTCAGGCAGATGTAGCCTGAACTCCCCATTCTTATTTGTAATATTACCTATTGAAGTGCCTTGAAGAATAACCGATGCATTTACAACGGGGTCTCCCGTTTCTTTATCGCGTAAAGTACCGATTATGGTGAAATAAGCCAGTAGTGGAGGTAGTTCTTCCGAAACTGCTTTCTTCCTCGCAATCTTCTCCACAGGAGGTAGAATTAGGATGTGATGTCCTATCACCTTAAGTTCTAATGACCTATCGCCTATGATTTCATAAATAGCCTGCCGGACCGTACAGTTTTTCCTTTTTGTCTTTACCTCAATATCATTATTCACCACCTTACTGTCATAAACGAAAAGGTAACCGGATTGCTCCGAAACTTTACCCAACAAGGAGTATACGGTTCCTTTCATTCCGGGCAGTCGGATCATACGTTCCAATACATCTCCCCCATCCGCTCTCATACTACAGGTTATGAAGAGCAGCCCTAAAAGGAGAATGAAGAAACGATGAAGTTTCATGATTTATATTGTTAAGTTATCATTCGGATAAAATCAGTTTATCGCCTTCGCGTGAACATTTCAGGTTCAATGCCCAGCAAATGAGCTCTGCCACTGTTTCGGGGGAGTTGTTTTCAAATTCAATAGTCAGTTTCCGTTTATTCAAGACCGACGATGCCGCCTGTATCTGCAAAGTAGGAGCTTCAGCATTCACCACTCGCAGAATATCTTCCAGACATTCATCTTTAAAGCGTATATTCTTTGTATACTGTCTGAACTCATCGGAATCTCCTGTTTCACTCAATTGTAATTGTCGAGCCTGTAAGGTTACGGTTTCCCCAGCATTTACCAGCACACTCTGTCCTCCCTGCTTCAACGAGACCTTCACCCTGCCCCGCTGCACGGATAGCCGGAAAGAGTCATCCTCATGGCTGCGTACATTGAAAGCCGTACCCAGCACTTCTATCCGTACCTTTCCTGTCTCGATCAGAAAGCTTTGTTCATGATTCTTCGCTACATCAAAGAACGCTTCTCCCTGCAAATTCACTTCCCGCTTGTCCGTAGCAAAATGTTCGGGATACCGCAAGGTACTCTCTTGTGCCAGATATACCACAGAGCCATCTTCGAGCGTAGTAACCAGCATGGATGCTTCACGGTTTTCCTGCGTCACCAGATTAAGATTTTCCACCTCACCTCCCGGCACGAACCATAAAGCAGATGCCAGATAGACAAAACCAGCAATTACGGCAGCCGCCAGTGTTCCCCATTTCAAAAGTAGTTTGCGACGCACTACCCGTCCCTGCCCTACCTCTACGAGCAGGCGGTCTTTATCCAAACGGGCATACAACCGTTCCCATGCCTCATCCGTCTTTGTCCTATTTTTATTCACTTCAGTCATTTCGTAAGAATATAATTATCTATTTCGTTTCGTAAGGTACGAAGCGCTTTCGTCATTTCAGCCTCTACTGTCTTAATGGACAGAGATAATGAAGAAGCAATCTCCGCATATTTCTTTCCTTCCATACGATGCATTTCGAATATCTGCAGCCTGCGTACCGGCAGTTTATCAAGAGTATGGCGAATCAGTCCCTGCAACTCTTCATATTCCAATTGCCTGTGGGGATCAGAATCCTGTTCCAAGACATTACCTGCCAATACATACTCGCGATACCGCTCTTTAACTTCCTTATGCTGGCAATATTGTAGAGCTTCATTGCGAACAGCTTTATACAGATAGCTCTTTACAGACTGGAAAATCTGTAAATGCTCCCGGTCCTTCCAAAACACGTAGAACAGTTCCTCCACTATTTCCTCGGCAGCTTCCATCTCCCCCGTAATGCCTGCGGCATACCAGCAAAGAGGGGAATAGTAATGGCGGAAGATCTCCTCGAACGCCTTTATATCGCCCTCTTTTATTTTTGTCAGTATGAAGAGTTCATTCAGCATATCCGGGAATTATTGTTGATCTCCAAATATAAGAAAAACTATCTGAAATCTAACGGGATTGTTTTTTCAATTTGCTCACTGCATGTTCCAGAGACTCTGTGGGTTCAATAATATTATATGCCTTCCAGAAGTCCTCGTTCCAATATACGTCTACCATATCATAGAACACCTGTTTTTCTTTAAAAGCCTTCTTGTATGGAATAGCTGCGAAATCATTCTTTCTATCCGTCACTACCATTTCGGAGAATACTGTATAGCCGGAAGAGAATAAACGCTTTTTCCAGTCGCACTTGAAACGGATTTCATTCCGTATATAATTCAGATAGGTTTTTCCATTCTGCTCTTTATATGTCACCAGATAGGAGACTTCCTGTGGCCTGAATCGTAACCCAAGGGGTTTCTTATGGAGAATCGCTTCTACCGCCTTCACTCTGTTCTGCATATCCAGAGAGAACTCTGCACGGGTGAATGCCAACTTCTCAAAATCGATATAGAGCTTCCCATAGAACAAGGCATACATTAAACTGACTCTGGGACGGAAACTAACTACATATTGCATACGGTTATCCAGATTCACAGGTTCCTCAATATGGAAATCATAGTAATTCAGATTTTCCGGACTCAGCAGTGCATCCCCATTCTTCACAACATCCAGATAAACTGAGAGAGTAGGTCCGCCCACTACTTTGACAGCCAGCGTATCACTTGTCTTTTGACTTAGCAAACGACGTCCCTTCTGTATCTGCACTTTGTCATTGGAGGGTTCACGGTCACTATATGCTGTTTTAGCAACATCTATCACAGCTTCCGATACACTGATATAACGGCGTCTTTTCTGCACTGTCTCCCGATAAAATGCGGTCAGTAAACTCTTATCGGGCGAGTAGTTCACCGGAATCTTCTTGATGGCTTCTTCCACAAGTGCACGGGCATTATTACCAAAGATTACAATCTCACTCAGCAGATTAGGAGCCGGCAGCATCCAAATGGTAAGGTCAGATATATCTTTGTTATCTTTCAGGGAAACCTGGGAATTCAAGTATCCGATATGTGAAACTTCCAATCCCTGAATAGTCTCCGTATCCTTTATCTTCAAAGAGAACACCCCATCTGCATTTGTAACGGTTCCGATGTTCGTACCGGGAACAGATACATTCACATTCTCCAGTTTTCTTTTATTATCCTTATTTTTCACCATTCCCGTGATAGTGAAATAGCTCTCGGCCTCTTCCTGTGCCCACAAAGGTGAAATACCCAATAGCAAAAATGCCATCAACCACCCAACTGTAATTCCAACTAACTTTTTCATCTTCGTATGATTTTAAAGGTGAACAATTTTTTTTTTCTACTTATAAGATCGTCCAGCAAAGAAAAACCCTACAGATTTTGGAAGAAAAAAGTGAGGAAAATATTTCCAGCACAAAATATTTCTGACAGTATCACACGAGTCCGTTTTATTATAAAAGAATACAAAAAGAAGAAATAAGTGATTGCTAATATGAACTTTGATCCTCTACTATTGTTCACATGCGATCAATAAGTAAATTATTCACCTTACAAAACATTTAACAGCTATGAGAACAGTTCATCTGATAGTTATTCATTGTTCCGCAACAAAGGAGAATGAAACTTTTACGGAAATGGAGTTAGAAAAATCACATCGGCAACGTGGACTCAATGGTATTGGTTATCATTATTACATCCGAAGGGATGGAAATATTAAAAGCACACGTCCAGTCCGAAAACCCGGGGCTCACACCCGAGGGCACAATCTTGACAGCATTGCTATATGTTACGAAGGTGGACTTAATCAACGTGGAGTTCCCAAAGATACACGCACGGAATGGCAAAAACACTCCATGATTGTTCTGATAAGGACGCTGCTCACCGACTTTCCCATGTGCCATATTTGCGGGCACCGTGATTTACCCCAGATCCCAGATGATAATTCGCTGATAGAGCCGGAGTCATGGTTGGAAGAATGTCCCTGTTTTGATGCGGCGAGAGAGTATGGTTATTTGAGAGAAGGTGTACCAAGCACTCCCTGATACACCTTCTTTTATCCTATCATTCGTTTCTTCTTAAAACGTATGCACATTCAGCAACTTGTCCACTAGGTATCCATCTGTTGCTGTCAGTTTGAAGGTGACTTTCCGTTTGGCCTTAAGCTTAATGACAAACAGGTCGCTGTCACCTTCAAGCGACTCGTGTTCCCCGATGTTTACGAACGTGGGGTACAATGACTTGGTGCCGTTGGTATGAAGCCTGTCATTAGTCAGGTTTTCCATTTTTTTCATACCTAATGGCTGTATACCTACAAATTCGTAGTCGGCAGGATCGTAAGCTAATGCAAAACTGAGGGCATTCACAAAACGCAGACCGGTGCCTTTCACCAATACCTCAACAAGTTCATCCTTGGCATAAGTTTGTTTCGATGTGCTGATGTCAAGCTTTCCTTCCACCTTCTCACCTCTTATGGCATCAGCACCACCATCCAGTTGCGTAGCAACAACAGAGATATCGTAGGCATCTATCAGACCATTACGATTCAGGTCGCCATTGCTGATATATCCTTCAAAGTCGGCATCGCCACGCCTCAATCCTGTATAGTTAATGTAAGAAGTCAAATCGTTTTCATCAACCAACTTATCATTGTTGATGTCGCCGGGCAGGTAACTTTCCGTTTCAGGTACCCGGAAGACATAAATCTCTTGTCCCGAACCATAATTACCTACAGCCTCGGTAATACTCATCTTGATATAACGAACAGTAGGAGCTTCAGCGAAGGTGAATACTTTCACTTCATTATCACGCTTCCAGTCGAAGGTTCCTGCTTCAGTCCAGTTCTCCTTATCCATACTACAATAAACGGTACCCTTCAGCAACGTTCCGTTTCCTGCATTCTCACGAGGCAAGTAATGGAACTTTTCAACCTGATTGATAGACTTCAAGTCCATAACCAAGTCGAAGGGAACTGCTTTTTCATTGTACTTGGTATGCCATAACTCTCCTTCTTCAAAATCGAACAGACGGCGAAGCGAACGGCCCTGGTTGTCAGCAGTAGTCTCACCCACAATGCCATGTATGGCAAACTCCAACGGATCTTTTTGGGTGGTAGCACTGAATGTTGACCAATCGGAATATCCATCTTTATTCACAGCACGTATCTTAAAGTCATAAGTAGTCTCCACATTCAGACCATCAAATAACAGTTCTGCGTCTTTGATAGTGCTATAGGTCGTACCATTAAGCTCTATTTCGTAATAGTCTGCATTTTGTACTGTATTCCAAGTAGGCTTCAGGGTGTAGGCAGCCGTATTTTCATCAGTTACCTGTGCCTTTGGAGCAACCAGCGAACCCGAGGTTACCAGATAGTTATTCGCCGGTTTAAATACAACCCCCTTTACCTTCAATAGTGTCGGAGCTACCGTAATATCGGAAGCAGCCAACTTGACGAGAAGCTGTGGATTCTTCGTGATAACTTCTTTCTCAAACTCACTGCCCTTGGTAGCAAACTTATTCAGACTGGGCTGGGCATCGTAGAAGTAAACATTTTCTTTCTGAAGATACTCATCCATACTGCTTGCTTCTGTAAGTTTAATCTTGTTCTTACCAATAGTTACCGAAATCTTCTTAGGCTTTTCAGTAACATTGATCCTGAACTCGGTAGCCTTTTCTTTTATAAAACCATTAAAATCACCTTGAGCCGGATGAATAGTAACTATAGCCTCACCTTTAGCGTCGACATTAGATTCAATTAATGTACTTACCCCCTTACCCAAGCGGTATTCTTCAGTCACTCCATCATCGTCATACTCAGTGAATGTGCTCTGCCCATAGGGGTAGAGTTCATATATACGCAGTTTTTTGTCTACTTCGCTGACATTATTATTAGGGAGTGTCATAGGAATAATGGCTCCATTCTTCACAAATACAGGTAATTTCCAGAGTGGTGAAGCATAGTTATTAATAACACGTCCCCCCTGATATACTTCACCGGAGAAGTAATCGACCCATTCTCCTTCAGGGAGATAAATGCCATTACGAATATCATTGCCTTGCTCATCTGCCTTGGTAGCCTGGTAAATAGGCGCCACCAAGAAATAGGGCCCATAAAGGAACTGATATTGCGTAGCCTTACCCAATGTGTAGGTATTGGGATATTGCAAAAACATAGCCCGTATCATAGGCAAACCGTTCACCGATTCTTTGGCAATACTGTAAGCATAAGGCATGATTTCTGATTTCAGCTTCAAATACCATCGATTGATAGAAGTGACCGGTTCGCCCAAAGCATGAGGATACTTTTCATTAGCTCCCCATCCGTCCATATTCAACTGCATGGGTGTAAAGGTTTTCCACTGGAAGTCTCTGGTATTGACTACCGAATTCTTTCCTCCGAAGATACCGTCCATATCAGAACAGATATTAGGATTACCCGACAAACCTGAACCTATATAAGTAGGAATATGAAAACGAATATATTCCCAGACTCCTCCTGTCTGGTCGCCCGACCATATACCGGCATAACGCTGCGTACCCGCCCAACCATCAAGGGAAATAATAAAGGGACGGGCATCATTACCATAGTAAGTCATAATCTGTGCTACGTCTGTAATACCATTCAATCCAAAGGAATATCCGGCACCTACCCAGGCAACATCGGTTTTCAGTACGCGCACGCCTGCATCCCTCACTTCCTTTACAATGTCACGCTGCAACAAGGCACTGATACCTTCCTTTGGATGGAGATCGGACTGTGTCCATAAGCCGATTTCCACACCATTCTTACGAGCATAATCTGTCAGGTTCTTCAAGTTTTGAATGTTACCGTCCAGCGTTTCTGTCTGACCATAACCAGCTCCATAACCATCATTAGGCAACAGCCACCCCAGCGGCATATCATGATTCTTGTATCGGTCTATTACAGCACGCGCCGAAAACTGATAATTATCTTTCTCTCCATTCAACGATTCTTTAATACCACTATTATCTTTTTGACTTTCTTTGTAACGCTTCCCATCCTCAAACAGGATGCCATTTTCGTCCTCTTTCCAATAGTCACGATTATAGGCATTCAGGTGTCCTTGATAGAAACCGAATTTCGGCATCAGTACGGGGTTACCTGTCAACTGGTAATAATCGTTCAGCAAGGATATGGCACCATCATTAACCATAATGAAGATATCAAGATAGTTTGTTTCGTGAAACAGTTTCACAATCCTCTTTTCTTCTCTGCCAAAATCGTAAACCCCTCTTTTAAAAGTGTACCACATCAGGCCGTAACCATTTGTTGACCAATAATATGGATTGGGAGATGCTACTCCCCCATCTGTCCAGCTATTTTGGTTTTCAATAGAAATGGTCTTGCCTTTGTGTGAGAAACGGCCGTTTTGTACACCACCCCCATAAAAATATTCCTGAAGGTCTTCTTTCAGTTTCAAGGTAACTCTTTCTTTATCAAAAAGAACAGGCTCAGCCTCTTCCAGCACAGTAGCTCCAGTTTTGAGGTTTATGACTTTCATCAATGCGGTGCTCTTATCAAACTCTACTTTTATTTTTCCGCTGGTAATCGAGAAAAAGTCACCATTATTTTTAATATCCAATTGAGATACACCTCTACGTGGTTGGTCCACGAGAATTTTAGCTTCAGGCTTTGCTTTCGGATCACGGAGCATCCCACCTGAATTATCCTGGAACACTCTGAAAATATTTTCTCCATAAAAGTCGAGCGTCATACGCTGGTGATTGGAAAACAAGATGTCAACTGTAGTTGGATTGATTTTCACAACATCAACAATTAAAGTTTCTTGTTGCGGTATTCCGGTGTAGTTTTCTTCTACTGCATACGCAGACAGATAAGGCAGCATAAAACATAGGAAGGAAGCAAATACCAATGCTGTCAACTTCCCAGAGTGATTGAGTGATTTCTTCATGTTTTTTCTTTATAAGGTTATGAATGTTTTTCAAGCTAAGAGTATTCGCTATAAGTATGAAAAAGAGGATACTCAAAAAGTAATCTTTCCGAACGCACTTTGCAAAGATACTTAGTTTTTAAACCTATCCGAAATTGTAGACCTAAAATATCGCGCATACTTTAAAAATAAAATAAAGACCAAACTCCAATAAAGAAATCACAACCCTTCAATCGCATATAGACAAAAAAAGAGTTGTAAGTAGTTAACCTACAACTCTTTTCTTATAATATATTATTCGTTTATCTACCGAACTTACTTGACTTCTTCGAAATCTGCATCTTGCACGTTGTCGCCATGCTTACCACTATCCTGAGCACCGCCAGCT
>ERZ791872.1776-NODE-1776-length-11639-cov-2.886740_pt1 | contig 11639 bp, 14 predicted proteins | sample MGYA00510279_ERZ791872 | MGnify/ENA primary metagenome ERZ791872 (study PRJEB30046, sample SAMN00792103) | human gut metagenome | study: EMG produced TPA metagenomics assembly of the A metagenome-wide association study of gut microbiota in type 2... | reverse complement strand
GCTTACCATTACGACCAAGAGCTTTGAAAACGACGTTCTCCGCGCGGACAAGCCTGTGCTGGTGGACTTCTGGGCACAGTGGTGCCCCTACTGCCGCCGTATTGCCCCGGCCTTTGACAAGGTGGGCGAGCAGTACGCCGATACCCTGACGGCGGGCAAGATCAACTACGACGAGGAGCCGCAGCTCATCGAGCGCTTCGGCATCGACACCATCCCCACGCTGATGCTCTTCAAGGACGGCGAGGTGATCGGCTCCATTGTCGCCCCCGGTTCCAAGGCGGCCATCGAGGCATTCATCAAGGAAACGCTGGCACAGTGAGGACACGATTATGGAGCAGATTTATGACATGATCGTCATCGGCGGCGGCCCCGCCGGATACACCGCCGCCCTGTATGCCGCCAGAAGCGGGCTTTCCACGCTGGTACTGGAAAAGCTCTCCGCCGGCGGGCAGATGGCGCTGACGGAGCAGATCGACAACTACCCCGGCTTTGAGGACGGCATCGACGGCTTTACGCTGGGCGAAAAAATGCAGCAGAGCGCGGAACGCTTCGGCGCGGTGACGGAGCTGGCGGAGGTGTACAAAGCCAACCTGTCTGGAAAAATCAAAACGCTGGACACCAGCGAGGGTGTTTTTCAGGGGCGCACGGTGGTCATCGCCACCGGCGCGTCGCCCCGTTCCTTGGGCGTTCCCGGCGAGGAAGCGCTCGTCGGCAAGGGCGTTCACTACTGCGCCGCCTGCGACGGCGCGCCATATCGTGGCAAGACCGTGGCAGTGGTGGGCGGCGGCAACTCTGCTGCGGCGGACGCCCTGACCCTGTCCCGCATCGCAAAAAAGGTCTATCTCATCCACCGCCGGGACAGCCTGCGGGCTACCAAGGTATACCATGCGCCGCTGATGAGCGCACCCAACGTGGAGTTCTGCTGGAACAGCACCGTTTCCGCGCTGCTGCACGAAAGCCGCCTGACAGGGCTTCGTTTGAAGGATGTCAACACCGGCGCGGAGCGCGACCTTGCCTGTGACGGCGTGTTCATCAGCGTGGGACGCGCTCCGGCGACGGAGCTGTTCCGAAGCGAGCTGGCACTGGACAAATCCGGCTATATTGTCGCGGACGAATCCACCCGCACGAATCTTCCCGGCGTGTTCGCCGTGGGCGACGTGCGCACCAAGGCGCTGCGGCAGGTGGTCACCGCCGTGGCGGACGGCGCGGTAGCCGTCCACTATGCGGAGGAGTATCTGGCGGAGAATCGGTAAAGGGCTGCGGATGATCCTCTCATCGACAGTTCCTGTCCGTAAGCGATACGATTGCGGGCCTTGCCTCAAAAGAGCGCAGGGTATGTGAGATTAAGGAGATCATATATATGTGGCTGTTTTTCGGAATTTCTGCGATGATTTTTACAGGCTTCAATCTGATTTACTCTTTTAAAAATAAGAATGAAAAGTGGTTTAGATTCGCAGCCCTATCGTTCACTGCCTTGACCGTATGTTCGTTTTATTCAGACGGAGCGATGCGTGTGCTAAATGAAGATTGGGGAGGCTTGATGGATATCATGCCAACCATGAGCAAGGCTCTGTGGGTATGTGTAGGAATATCGATTTTATTAAACTCTGTTTCGCTCTTTCGAGAAAAATAACCACATTTCTATCTCAAGGATACCACCCCCAGCTGCACACGGCAGGTCTGTGCCTTTGCCGTAGCCTACGTAGAATTTGAAAAGCTGAACGCCAATGCTTTATGATAAAGAAGCAGACTTAAAATGACAGATTCCCACTGTTCCAGCAGAGCAAAGGAGTGCCCCAATGGGCACTCCTTTTTCATAGCTTTACGCCTTATTCAGCAAGATTTGTAATAAGAATATACTGAAATAGTTAAGCAGATTCCAGAAAAGAGAGAAATAAGCGTTCCGGCAAGATTGGAGCAAAAATAATTCCCCATAATTCCCGTATCAGCTGTTAAGATAATAGCGATGCCTGCGATGAAACAAGCTACAAAAAGCAAAGAAAGCCATTTTTTCATAATCGTATTCCTTTCTTGTTAGAGTTTCCTATCAATGCTATACATGGCGTATCTGGTAGGAACACTCGCCGTGTCAAACCTCTAACTTTGCATGTGTTTTATGATTGGATTGCCGTCTTTATCAAGAAGGGGAGTCATGCCGCTTACCCCCATGCCACTTGATACCAGATAATGAACTCCCGTTTCCCAATCGATAATAATCTTTAATATTCCACCATTGATATGCTCCTTTAATACTATTTCAAATCTCCCCATACTTTTTCGCCTCTCCCCAAAATATTTTTATCTATTACCGAACACGCGCATAATAGAAGTCCGCATTATTTCAGTTGCGTCATTGGCGCATAATTCAACGCCATAATGGCAAAAATCAAAGCTGCAAACACAAGCAGAGCAACAGCGATGATTTTCAGCACACGCCGCGTCCGATGGTTTCTGATGGCAAGCTGCGTGTTGATGCGGGACAGCTCTCTTGCCAACCGGTTCGGTTCCTCTTCGTTTTCCACCTGGGTTCCAAGAAGCTTGCTTACGGTCGTTTCAAGAATGACAGCAATTCTTATCAACTGTTCAGAATCGGGAACAGACATTCCTTTTTCCCATTTTGAAATGGTCTGTCTGACAACATGAAGGCGTGATGCCAATTCCTCCTGCGAAAGGCCCCGTTCCTTTCGCTTCAGCCGAAGATTCTCATGAAGCACGGAAACACCTCCTCTAAAGATTTCATGCATATTTTAGCAGAAACATCGCCGTTGCGGCAAGCAACGCAAAGTAGCATTCTATGATTTGAAGTCACTTTGCAGCGTTGATGTGCTTTATCTGGTTTTCTCCACAGCTTCAGCGAAGGATAATATAAGAAATCCCCGACCGGAGTCGGGGATTTCTTATATTGGCAGCAACGCGCAGTCCTTAGCCGAGCGCGGAGTTTCCGCTATCCGGGTTTGGACGCCAACCGTCCATAAGCTGTATTTATTCTCTCTTCTTTCTTATTTTTATTGATAACATAAATGATACAAATTCTATTACAAGAATGCCTCCCAAGCACAACATAACAATAGTCTGAGGAGTGAGCGCAATCGTTGATAGCTTAATACCGGTTTTTTTCATGAAAAGTGTTCCAACGGTTGGAAGAATGGCAACAATCACTAATAACACCATGCGACTTTTACTAGCCCCAAACTTGTATGTAGCCGGAATCATAATTGCGTTGTATAAAACACATATGCAAAAGCTCACACCAGAATATGCAATTACCTCATCCCATCCTTTTGTTAAATTGGGTAATCCATAAGCAAACAGTACTCCGAAGAGAAACACAAAACCTGCCGAAATAATTCCCAACAATAGTGATAGGAGATATTTACTTGCCACTTCGGCATACTTGGATAACGGCATTGTAAAAACCATCTTCTTCCAGTTGCTTTTTTCATCAAGAGCCATTGTAGCTGCGATCTGCGTAGAAAGAATCATAGCTAACAGGAAAGATAGCATGGGAAAGAGCATCTCCAGATTCTGAGTTGCTGGGATGATTACTATTAAAAAAGCAAGCAAATATACCGCACTAAGGTTTTTTAAAATCAAATATATGTCTTTTTTTATCAATCCAATCATTTCTTTTCTCTCCCTTTTATATACAGCAGCATTATATCGTCAATAGTCGGCACATTTCCTTTGAGTACTGTTTTTTCCTTTTCCAACAAGTAGTGTGTGTTATTAAACTCACTATATTTCGCGACCACAGCGGATTCATCCGACATAGTGGTGCTCGTGTCAGAACAGGTATATAGAATGAATCTCTTCCTGAGATTTTCAATTTCTTCTTCGAATATTAGCTCGCCTTCATGTAAGAACGCAACTCTATCCGCGATTTTGTCAAGGTCACTCGTGATATGCGTTGAGAAAAAGACCGCATTTGATGTTTCTGCAACATAATCTTTAAGGATGTGCAAGATATCATCCCTAACAACAGGGTCAAGACCTGAAGTAATCTCATCCAGAACAAGTAGTTTAGGAGTATGTGCTAATGCTGTCGCAAGCATCATTTTGCTTTTCATTCCTTTTGACATTTCCGAAATCTTTTTTGATGGATCAACGTCAAACTGCTTTAAATAACCATTGTATCGATGGCTATCCCACTTATTGTAAACATGTTTCAAAACATTACCTATTTCGACACTTGATAGGCAAGAGTGATAACAGCACTCATCTATCACGAAGCCGAGGTTATCTTTGGTGTTCTGTATATTACTTCCTTTATTTGAACATCCAAAAAACTCTATCGCTCCGGAATCCGGATTGATCTGATCTAAAACCAAACTAATCAAAGTGGTTTTTCCGGCCCCGTTTTTCCCCACAAGGCCAACTATCTCCCCCTCTGGCACACATATATCGATGTCCTTTAATGCAAAGGATGTGTTAGGGTAAGTCTTATTTATTTTTTTGATCTCTAAAACATTACTCATATATCTAATACCATCCTTACTTTAAATTGGGAAATGCTTTTTTACAGCTTCTGGAACAGTCTCTTTATACCAAGCACAATCGTCTTTAACCTCTTGAGCTTTTAAAAAACCTCTCAATAAGCACCCATGGCAAAAGGGAACATAAACGCATTCTTTACAAGTGGCGCTATCGATATGTGGCAAGCTGATATCCGAGAAGGCATAAAGAAAATCTGTGTTATCATCATAGATTTCCTTAATCGTTTTCTCGAAAACATTACCTATGTTCAGCTTAAAGTAATTTCCCGTATCCATGGTACATAGCTTTACATCACCATTGGAACGAATACTACACTGAGAAGTCAGCGCTCCACATTTATCTCTTTTCCATTCATCTGCAGTGCTTTTACCTTTGATAAAACCTGGGTACATATCGTTTATAGTTTCAAACATTTCGTTGAATTCCAGCAATTCTTTTTCGTTAAGAAATAGCAATTCTTGATTACTATTTGCTCTTCCCAAATCAACTGTAGCAGAAGGAGCAAAAAGATTTGCGCCGTGCTGATGCGACCAACTCGCGATGTCAACAAATTCTTGGAAATTCAAAGGTGTAATGATGCTGCAAACCCTAACTTGAACACCTGCAGCAATCAACACATCAATATTATGCATTACTTTGGGAAGCATTCCCTTTGTGCCGGTAAACCAGTCGAAGTATTCTGTATTTAAACTGTGAAGATCCACTTGTACGAAACAGCGATCTTTATATTTCGACATCACTTTTATGATGTCGTCTGAAATTATAGCTCCATTGGTAAGTATCATCACCGATTGAATTCCACAGTTGATTGCCGTCTCTATCGCTGTTGCAGTGTGAGGATAAACGGAAACATCTCCTCCAGTTAGCTCAACCGTCAACACACCAATTTCTTTTAATGATGTAAAGAGTGGCTGAAGCATTTCATTTGGAATCTCGTGTTCGTTTTCTGGTTTGAATGACCCGTAACAATGCTTGCATCTAAAATTGCACTTGTCTGTCAATTCAATGCTGACTACAGTAGGATAGATACTCTTGTAATCAGTGAACTGTACCGGAAACAGGGTGGGTTCTTCTATTTCTTTTACAGAAAAACCATATAATGATTCAAGTTTATCAAAATAGGATTGTACAGTCTGACGCACATGCGTTTCATCGTCGCTGTACTTTTTTGAAAAGTAAGCCACTATCTCACCGAATGTTCGAGTGCCATCAAGACAAGCGATTATTTCTGCAGCAACACTATTGATTTTATATCTTTTCCCACCGGTAAGACGTTCTTTTTCGTTCTGCTCTGGTGATTGCAGAACAAATAACTCTCGGTCTCTTGATTCATATCTTTGAATGATGACCGATGGGGCAATGTATAGGTATTTATCCATAATTATCCTCTTTCTAAAGCGCTGTTTTTAAATAGTAGCAGTGCAGCAAGCTGGTGGCATATCAGATTTGGTCTATTTTGTGTAGAGCACTAAATATTTCCGCCAGATGCGACAGAAAGGCTGGACGCCAAGCTAATCAGTGCTGCCGTAGCGGTACAAAGCACGCAAGCTGCGCAACCAATGCATCCATAACACTCAATATCCATTGGTGTAATATCAGGATTTCCCATTATCATTTCCTCCTTTCCTAAGTGATTATTAAAGATTTCCCTAGCAAATTTCTACATTCATTCATCAATGCCACCAGCTTGCTACGCGATGGAATGCTAAAGAAATCCTTATTACATCTAAAACAAAGAGCCGATAAATCCATTTTCATGGAACTTATCGGCTCTGCGTCGAAGCGTCTGGCTCTCTAACTGTTGTAATATGGTTGTCCTTTACATTGATAATGACCTCTTTCTTGCATTTAGGACAAAACAGCGGGAAGTTCATCAACTCTGTATCGTCCCTTATCATGACGCGGGTTTTGTTACCGCATATTGGACATAATATCCATCTTTGTGTATTCATAATATTAGCCCTTAAAAAGTATTTCTCAACATAACTGCCGCACCCCACGACACGGTTGCTACTATTAGCAGCAATAATGCTCGTTTCAAAGAATAGTTAAATACTCTGCTGGGGCAGTTTCTATCATAGCAAATCATAATTCTGTCGCCTACAATGCTGCCCATTGGAACAAGTACCCTGTTTTCTGCTACTCTCATTTTCCCATCAACTTTGTAAGATATAGTTGCCCATTTGGAATTATAGACCTTCATTGTTTCAGCGCATACTGTTGTCGCATCAACAATAGTGCCTTCTGTAAGACAACCTCTTTTCCTAAACTTGATAAATTTTGTGAAATCGGCAATGGATGCTATCAAAAGCCCAGTGCCAATAGTGATAAGCATTAAAAACATATCCTAACACCTCCGAAGCAGTAATCCATACTCTCAAGCACCTAAAGATCCTTCTTTATGAAGATTTTTATAGAAAGGCGCAATGAAATTAGATACGATATAACGCTTAATACAATTAGCGTGATTCCAATAAAGATAGGCGAGAGTGTTCCAATAGTAGGAAAATCAGCAAACCGGCTAAAGCCACTTGCTGTGCGTAATGCAAACAGCGCTCCAGATGAAGCCAAAATAATTATCGAAGCAAAAAACCATTTCGTCTGCTTTGCACCGTACTTAATTTCTAAAGGTAAGTAAAACGATGTTAGCAATACAATCAAAAACCAAGCACAGGCACTTTCTTTAAGGCCACTTACTTTAATAGGGGCAATGAGCCGGAAAACAATTCCATTAATCACAAAGCATCCACAAAATAATGCCAAAAACTCAATGTATTTCGCACAAACTATACTTCTGCGGCGATATGGTGTAGCGCATAATACCGCGTACGCTTCAGGAAAACGCGCCTCTTCTGATGAAATTGCTTGTCCTATGATACTTATCGCTAATACTGACATAAAGAGGAATGAAAATCCACTTTCAATGTGGGAATTCATAAAAGCGAAAAAGAAAGGGACAAATGTTAATACAAAGCAACTCATCAAAAATATCCTTTTTATAATCAAGATGTCTTTTTTTATTAGATTAAGCATTAGCACGCCTCCATAGATAAGCCCTCATTATTTCCGAAACTGTTGATCTCTCAACAGCCATATTAGCGCAAAAAGGCTTAATGCTATTGTAGTCATTGCAAATCCCTGTAAAGCCATAGTTGCCAATGTCAACTTTTAAGAATTCTTCATTTGGAATTTGTTTGAGCATAGAAAAGGTTCCTTTAATACGCCTATGTCTCTCCAGAAGTAAATCTTTTTCTTCGTGAAAAACCAGGCTTCCATCATCAATCAAAATCAAGTCATCAACAACAGGTGATATATCCATCCCATCTTGCGAAGAAATAAGGATGCCGCGCCGCTCCGTCTTTACAAAATCTCTTAAGATGGCTAATACCTTCCCACAACCCACTGAATCCACACCGCGGAATGGCTCGTCTAAGATTAGAACATCCGAATCATGAGCAACTGCTATGGCGATTGATAGTAATACTCTTTCCTGTCTTGACATGGTCGATAATCGTTGCTTTTCAGAGCAATCTCTCCCTTTCCATCGCGCCCAGTATTCCTGAAAGACGGTTTCATTCCAGTTTGAGTAAGCTCCAGAGATGATTTTCTTAGTCTCGCGGATTGTCAGACCGTCATAAAATTCATTGCCAGACAATATAGTACCAACTCTATTCATAACACTATAATTCTTATCGTTGATATTCTCGCCCCAAAACTCCACTTTCCCAGAATCTCGTTGAATCAAATTAATTAAGCATTTGATAATGGTGCTTTTTCCTGATCCATCAATGCCAATTAAACCCGTAATGCACCCTTCTGAAACATGAAATGCAATGTCGTGTAGCTGAAAGGACCGAAAAGTTTTTTTTAACTTTTCAACTTCAATAATGGTACTCACGCTATAGGTCCTCCTCAAACAATAACTCTATGATTTCTATTATTTCCCTCTTGGGAATATCAAAAGTCTTTGCTTCAACAACGACTTGTTGCAGTTTTGTCTCAATCATGTGCCTTTTTGACTCCATGATTAACTCAGAATTAGCCATAGCAACAAAAGTGCCTTTGCCCATACGGCTATTAAGATATCCTTCCGTTTCTAATTCATTGTACACTCGTCTAATCGTAAGCACACTCACCTGCAAATCGTCTGCTAAATTTCGAATAGATGGTAATAAATCCCCTTCTTGTAGTGTTCCTTTTAGAATTGCCTGTTTTATCTGATTCTTGATCTGTTGATAAAACGGCAGTTCTGATGAATTTGAAAGAATAATATCCACGTTCATTCCCTCACAAACAAAGTGTATCCAGTACATACACAGTATACACAGAATACACTTGATTGTCAACCTTCTCTTTGAAATATATTATGAATGCAAGCTGCATCCTTGACCTGGCGGATTATCTGAAAGTCGTCAATAGATATTGATATTCTCAGTTGTAAATCAATTCATGCTTTATGATTTCTTCAGCCTGCGCTTTGCAGGCGTTCATAAGGCCCACCCACTTAAAGGGATCAGATGCCTTTAATTCTTCGGTTGCCCCGGCACTCTTTGCAAGTTCCGGTATAATTAGCTCCATCCTGCTTCGAGCTGCGGCGTCGATCTCCGCACAATGCTTATGCAGCTTCTCGCTGGCGACAAGGGCGATATAGAGATCAGAGCGGTATTGCTCCAGATATGCCTTGTGTAAAAGGGGCTGTTGTATAATTCGATTTTGAAAAAATGCCCGTTTCAAAAATTAGAAATGGCGGTGGAAATCACGAAATAATCGTGGTTTCCACCGCTAAAACATTAGGCTGCTTTTCCAAAAAGGCTATTTTGCAACAGCCCCTTCCTTTTTTCCTTCTGATTGCTGTTATCAATAATTCTTCTCATGATATTTACGCTCCTTTTTTGGGCTCTGCTTTAGGCAAAAGGCAAACCGGAACAAATATTCCTTTTGCCATGTCTTCCTTGCGGATCGCCTCATTTTTTGCTTCCATTCTGAGGCGTCTTTCTTCTTTTGTTCTATCTTCATATTCCTTATCTTTTACATTCATGTCGGTGCCTCCTTCGGCCTAAGCCGTACTATTATGTGGTTCCTACGCTGTGTCCAGAGCAACTTCAGTCTCTAATTTCAGGCAACGAAAGAAACCTCGTCTTCTGTTGGTGTTGTATCATTTTCCCGCTGGCTTTCCACCCGGAACTATGCTTACAATACAGCCGATTTTCGCTTCATGACGCCCCGGTAAGTGGTCGTGTTTCTTTAGATTCCGGGTCCTGCCCTGTACCTGAAGCATAAAAACGCAGCTGTAGAAAGTTGTCTCTCTACAGCCGCGCTGCACTTTGTCAACGCTTCAGCAGCGTCTTCAGATCCTCCTCTGGGGTGGTGACCGGAGCAATATGGAAGTTCTCCACGAGATAGTTCAGCACATTGGGAGAGATAAACGCCGGCAGGGTGGGGCCGAGACGGATATTTTTGATACCCAGGTGCAGCAGCGTCAGCAAAATGCACACTGCCTTCTGCTCATACCACGAGAGCACCAGAGACAGGGGCAGGTCGTTGACCCCGCAGCCAAAGGCGTCCGCCAAGGCCAGCGCGATCTTCACAGCTCCGTAGGCGTCGTTGCACTGTCCTACATCCATCAGCCGCGGCAGCCCGCCGATGGTACCAAGATCCAGGTCGTTGAAGCGGTATTTTCCGCAGGCCAGCGTCAGCACCACAGTGTCGGCAGGCGTCTGCTTGACAAACTCAGTATAGTAGTTCCGTCCGGGACGGGCTCCGTCACAGCCGCCCACCAGGAAAAAGTGCCGGATCGCGCCGCTTTTTACCGCACCGATCACCTGCTCCGCCGCGTTCAGAACCGCGCCGTGGCCAAAGCCGGTCATGACCGTGCCGCCGCCGTTGATGCCGGTGAACGGCTTGTCCTCGTTGTAGCCGCCAAGCTCCAATGCCTTTTCGATGACAGGGGTGAAATCCTTGTCCTCACCGATGTGGGTGATTTCGGGATAGGATACCACCGCCGTGGTGAACACACGGTCGGCGTAGCTCGCCCGTGGAGGCATCAGGCAGTTTGTGGTGAACAGCACCGGCGCGGGGATGTCGGCAAACTCCTTCTGCTGGTTCTGCCACGCCGTGCCGAAGTTGCCCTTGAGGTGTGGGTATTTCTTCAGCTCCGGATAGCCGTGGGCTGGCAGCATTTCGCCGTGCGTGTAGATATTCACGCCCTTGCCCGCCGTCTGCTCCAGCAGCAGCTTCAGGTCGTGGAGATCATGGCCAGTGATGACGATGAACGGCCCCTTCTCCACCGTCAGCGGGACGGTCACGGGCGTGGGCGTGCCGTAGGTCTCGGTGTTGGCCTTATCCAGCAGCGCCATGCACTGGAGGTTCTTCTCGCCCACCTCCATCACGATGGGCAGCAGCTCATCCATGCCCCAGTCCTCGCCAACGGCAAAAAGTGCTTTTCCGAAGAAGCGGTTTACCTCATCGTCGATATAGCCCAGTACCATGGCGTGATGGGCATACGCCGCCATGCCGCGCACACCAAAGAGGATCAGGGATTTGAGACTGCGCACATCCTCCTGTGCGCTCCAAAGTAGGCGCATGTCATAGTCGTCGTTCCGCCCACAGCGGGAGGTGCAGCCGGAGCAGCCAGGAACAAGGCAGGCCTTTTCCTCGTGTACCCGGTCAATCAAATCCCGGATAGTCTTTTCGTTAAAGTTCACATTGGTGACGGTGGTGAACAGTCCCTCGACCATCAGCCGCCATGTATTTGACGTTGCCAGCGTATCGCCGTCAGCGGCGCGTGCCAGACCAATGAGTGCGCCGGTCAGCTCGTCCTGAAGCTGCGCCACCTCGGCGCTCTTGCCGCAGACACCTGCCTTTCCCGTGCAGCCGGTGCAGAGCGCCGTCTGCTCGCACTGAAAACAAAACATCCTGTTATCCATTGTCGTTCGTCTCCTTCTGCTTTTTAGTTCAGAACCTGCATTTCCGGGTTCTTCTCTCCGAATTTCTCGCGCAGAGCGCTGCAGATATCCTCCCGGGACTTGCCCTGCTTCTCGCCGTTTTTAATGAGCTTGTACGCCTGAAACAGCGCCGAGGGGCCGATCTCACTGCTGAAAAAGCCGATGCCCTGATTCCATGCCAGCAGCTCGAACACGTCGTCC
>ERZ791872.1767-NODE-1767-length-11706-cov-2.343747_pt1 | contig 11706 bp, 10 predicted proteins | sample MGYA00510279_ERZ791872 | MGnify/ENA primary metagenome ERZ791872 (study PRJEB30046, sample SAMN00792103) | human gut metagenome | study: EMG produced TPA metagenomics assembly of the A metagenome-wide association study of gut microbiota in type 2... | reverse complement strand
TTTTATGCTGTAAAATATCATTTTGAGTCAGGGTATATGCGCCTTCCATACGGCGTGATTCCCGCCGAGCCGGCAAGCTCCCCACCCACTCCAGCTCCCAGGTTTCCGCCGAATACAATCCGCTGTTTTTGATGTAGTTCCATATTCCATATACCAGTTTCTGCAATTCCGCGCGAATTACATCCCCCTCTGCGATCGTGTCACCTTCCCCTCCTACTTCTATCCACCAAAAATCGCAGCCGTTTGTCTCCAGGGAAAGGGACTTTTCATTTTCGGTAATGAGTTTGTGAATATATTCAATTCCATACGCAAAATCCGGAGCATGATATTTTACAGCATGCCCTGTATCTCTGGTATACAGCAATAGAGTGCTTCCCAATGTGACCGGTTCACTTTTTTCGGGTGCAAGCGACTCATGAAAACGGCCGCGCTCTTCCTGTCCCTGAAAAAACGGAACGCCCGCCAGAAAACCAACACGTCCATCGCCGGTACAGTCAATAAAAAACGCGGCGTGTATTTCAAGCTCTGTCTCCGTGGTCATCTGATATGCTATCAGCGACTCCAACCGACTATTTTTCTCATACGCTCTCAAAACCGTAGTATTGAGGTACAGCGTAATATTTTTTTCGTGCATGACAAAGTCCAGTAAAATGCTGTCCCATATATACGGATTTCCCTGCGGATTGCGGTAAAGATTTTCCAAATCAAGTTCACCGATAATTCCTGTTTCAGCCGCATATCTGTTACGTCCCATGGCAGTAGCGCCTACCATCCATACCCGCATTTCACTGCTGGCATTCCCTCCCAGCACTGGCCGGTCCTGTATCAAAGCGGTACGCACACCAAGACGCGCGGCTGCAATCGCAGCACATACACCGGCCATGCCGCCGCCTGCAACAACAACGTCATAGCCTTCCGTTTTTACATGTTCCTTTTTCCCGTTCATGTTGTTCGCTCCAAAATCATATGTACCTTCCGGTACTCCTCTTCCGAAGGCAGGCGTCCCATCTGTGCAGTGTAGGCACGGCCCAGTCCTTTTACTTCCATAGCCGCTTTGATTGCAGCCGCAAAATTGGAAAAGCTTTCCGCCGAGCCTCCTCCCATCACACGGAACAGCTCGCACAAACGCTCCACACGGCCTTGTGCCTCCAGCACGCCGGCTACATCGCCGGACCGCGCCATCGCCTGCATTCGTACAAACAACTGCGGTTCCACACAGGCCAATGCATATACATAGTTTACTTTTAACAGAGCTGCATACGCGGCAAGGCTTTCTGAACCCGCATAATACAAAAAGTCTTCGCGTTTGGCCAACGCTGCCGCCAAGCGTCCCAAGCGGGCGGCATCATTGCTTGTATCCTTCAACCCGATGATGTTGGGATGATCGGCCAGCTGCACCACGAGTTCCTCGCTTAAACCGCTTGGCAGCCGTGTGGGTTGGTTATACACAAGCAACGGTACAGGACTCATATCGGCTGCCCGCACAAAAAAACGTTCCAATTCCTGCTGAGAATATTTATAATAATAGGGAGCCGTAAGCACGACGGCATCGACTCCTCGCTCCGCCATTATTTGAATATTACTTTCCACGACAGAAAGACATGCATCGCTCACCATTGTCATTACAGGAACACGGCCTGCAGCCGCACACACTACGGCTTCAGCCATACGTTCTCTCTCCGCCTGCGGCATCGCAAAATATTCTCCTGTACTGGAAAGCGCAAATATACCGGAAAGCCCCCCCTCCACATAAAAATCCACCATTTCCCCAGCTGTCTCAACATCCACTGTACCGTCAGCGAAAAAGGGGGTGGGAGCCGCTGCAAATACGCCTTTGTATCGTTCTAAATCCATCATAAACTCCTATCGGCATAGAGCCGGGCACACACGATGCATGCCCGGCCCTTATTGCTCCTTTATCGGTTTTATCTACCCAATCACGCAGTATGCGCTTGATAATATGTATTGTATTCGTCCACTACATCCTGCCAACCGTTGTTATAAATTTTCTCAATAAACTCGTCCCACGCATCCAGGGGCTTCTCTCCGTAGATGATCTCGATGCAAAGCTGCGGAAATTCTGTTGTGTACAGGTCCGATTTCAGGAAACTCTTTTCCGCATCTGACTGAATCCCCATCAGGCCTTCCTGTTCATACTGCTGCATTGCTTCTACACTGCGCGTGAGCCATTCTTTTTCGTAATCATGCTTTTCCGGAATGATGTCTTTCAGCCACAGCGCTTCGTCATTGGGACGGCGCAGCAGCTGAACATATCCACTGTACTGGCTGAACAGCGTATATTCCGGATCCAAGCGTTCAATGGTATCGCCATTCATTTGATAATGGACGCCCTCTACACCATTTCGCACGACATTCCAACCCTCATCAGAAAGGAACCAGTCCAGCACTTTGATAATCTGTTCTTCTTTGCCTTTCGCTGTGGTGGTAAGCGCCCAACCATTATACAAACCGGCACTGGTTGAAACAGGAGACTCAGCAGCATATTGCTCCGAATTACTGCTTGTGGGGAAGTCCACAAATTCCAAATCTGCTTCCGGTGTAATACCACGCAGAACGCTCAGGTGGCGATCCATATTACCGGCAAACAACCGCAAAGCCCCCACTGCCCCCTGTTCCAAGCGCTGCTGCATGTCCGTTGTCCCTTTCAGGGAAATAAAATTGGGGTCCAGAGATCCATCGCTATACAAATCTCGGTAAAATTCAAGCACATTTTTAAAACGGCCATCCTGCGCAAACATTCCGTAAAGCAGCTCTCCATCTTCTCCCACATACCAGTTCTTATCCGCATGCCATGCCCGCGCAAAATAATCTATGCTGATTGCTCCGCTGCTGGTCATCAAGCCGCTTGTATCCGTTACACCATATGTATCCGCAATTCCGTTTCCGTCAGGATCCTGTGTAGTAACAGCCTTAAAATATTCGCGCCAATCCTCTATTGTTTCAGGCGTATCCAGTCCCAGCGTCTCCAGCCAATCACTTCGCAGAGTCATATAATCTTCCCGGATGATCGTACAGCGGGGAATCACATAGGTGGAGCCGTTTGCATCCTTTACAGCATCCCATGCCGCAGCATGCGTATATTCCAGGATATTCGGTGCAATATCATCGGTGAGATATTCGTCCAGCGGCAGGATTATCCCGTTTTTGACCATCGAATCATACAGTGTGTCATTTAGGCCGCCGCTGGATGTATTCATGATAATAACATCCGGATAATCTTGGCCCGCTGCCATTGTTGCACTGCGTTTTTCTTCAAAGTTTGAAGACGGATATGCGATCCAAGTGATTTTTGCATTCGTTAATTTGTTCACTTCTTCCACCCAAGCATTATCGTCAGGTGAAAATTCGGCTGGTGCATACAACATGATGGAAAATTCCACCGGATCTTCGGATTGTGAGCCACCGCTTGGCGCCGAAGATGAAACCACGGTTCCTGAAGACGAACTGCCTCCGCTACAAGCCGTGAAGCATCCCGCTAACAGGACGGCACACAAAACAATTGCCAGACACTTTTTCATTTCTTCTCTTCCTTTCTCTGTTTTTTATTTTCACCCTTTCACTGCCCCTAACATGATTCCTTTCATGAAATACCGTTGCAGGAATGGGTAGACCAACATAATCGGCAAAATTGTTACGACAATAGTAGCACACTGCATTGTTTTGGGCATGACCTGATTTATAACACTCGGATCCGCTAAAAGATCGCTATTTTCTGTAATAATCTCTTTCAGCAGAATCGGCAGTGTCCAATTACTGCGGCTGTTGATATACATGACAGCATCAAATAACCTGTTCCAGTTCGACACCGCATAAAAAAGTGTTACAGTTGCCAGCACCGGAATGGATAATGGTACTACAATTGTCCAAAGAATACGAAAATCTCCCGCCCCATCCATCTTCGCAGATTCCTCTATGCTATCCGGGATATTCTCGAAAAAATTTTTAACGATAATAAAATTGGTTGTCGTCATTGCGCAGGGCAAAATCAACGCCCAAAGCGTGTCGAGCAAATGCAGAGAACGCACTACAAGAAATGTAGGAATAATACCTCCACTAAACATCATTGTGAATACAATGCCAAACATCAACGCTCGGCTTCCACGCACCTTTTCCTTTGCCAGCGGATAGGCTGTTACGACGGTCAAAACCACATTGATTACTGTCCCCAGCAGCGCAACCGTAATGGTATTGCTGTACGACGACATAATGAGTGGGTGGGATAAAATTGTTTTGTAAGCATCCAAGTTGAATTCTGCCGGTAATATCATTGCAGGATTCTGCAAATATCCCGTATAGCTGCTCAAAGAAATTGCCAAAACATTAATAATGGGATACAGCGTAATAATTCCCAAAAGTGACAAAACAATATAATTGACGGTATCGAACACCACTTCTCCTTTTGTGCGGCGAATGCGGTTGGGAGAACGAGCTGCAGATCTTTGCATCAAAATATCCCCCTTTCTCCAAATACCCGAGCCAGTTTGTTGGCACATACCAACATCACAAAAGAAATACAGGATTTGAATAAACCCACCGCAGTGGCAAAATCATACCGGGTGTCAACCAATCCTATCCTATACACATAGGTTTCAAAAACATCTGCCACCTCATAGACATTTGGATTATATAATAGAAAAATCTGTTCAAAGCCGTTGTTCATAAGGTTTCCGATTTTCATCAGCAGCAATACAATAATAGTCGATTTTAATCCCGGCAACGTGATATGTAGAATCTGCTGCAGTTTTCCCGCTCCGTCAATACGGGCCGCCTCATAAAGCTGCGGGTCGATGTTTGTCAGCGCTGCAAGAAAAATAATCGTATTCCAGCCCATTCCGTGCCACAAATCTGAAAGCACAAGAATTGTACGGAATTTTTCTTTGCTGGCCAAAAAATTAACAGGCGCTCCCCCCAATGCCTTAATTAGAACATTGACGATACCATCCGAGGGAGAAAGCAGATTGGTGACGATGCCTGCAATGACTACCCAAGACAGAAAATACGGAAGATAAACCACTGTCTGCAGTGTACGCTGAAACTTGCGGTTGCGCACTTCATTGAGCATGATTGCCAAAACAATGGGAACAGGAAAACATACCGCCAGTTTGTAGAAACTGACGCACAGCGAGTTTCGGAACACCCGAAAGAATGCATCACTGCCAAACAACTGACGAAAATGGTCAAATCCGACCCATTCACTGGACCATATGCCGCTGAAAATATCAAAATCCTTGAATGCAATTACAATACCCGCCATGGGGGCATAATGAAAAATTATGTAGTACAGAATACCGGGAACCAGCATTAGATAGAGTGCCTTGTTCGCACGTACATGCTTTCCGAATGACATTCTCTGATTCACTGTCAACCTGTTTTCTGGCGAAGCCGTCCGGCGATGAGCCAAAATAGCACTGGCCATATAAATTAACTCCTCCTGTCATGTTGTCTTCGTCTTCAATTTTAGAGCATTGCCGCGCTTGCTACAATGGCCGCTGAAAGTTATTTGGTTTGGAAATTTGTTCTGATTTTTTCGCCTACCGCCGATTTCGCAGCAAAAGGTTCGAATTATTGCAATAGAGTTCTTATATTTGTTTTTTGCACAAAATAAATTTATAATCAATTAAATTAATAGCACTAATATGATATAATTATAATATTTAAAAGCGTATTCACTCAAACGCATTCCATTTTTCCCTGGACGAAAGGAGCCCATCATGAGTTACAGCGTTCTTTTGGTGGATGACGACCAACGCATCCGCATGGGGTTGGCCAAACACATTAATTGGGGACGCCTCGGCTATAATTCACCCATATTGGCAGCTGACGTTTCCCAAGCGCGGCAGGCTCTGCTGGCCAACAGAGTCGACATATTGGTTACAGACATCCGCCTTCCGGATGAATCAGGCCTGGAATTTTGTCGTCAGGTTCGCTCCATGTATCCTGATATGCCTATTTTTATTCTCAGCGCTTTCAGCGATTTTGAGTATGCTCGTGAGGCGATTCGTTTTGGCGTAAAACACTATTTCACCAAGCCTACGGATCTGCAGGCTTTTTCATCAGCGATGGCCTCCACCCGGGATGAACTGGATCAAAAAAGGCGAACACGGGAAAGGCAGTCTGCCTTGGAAAAGCGTTATTCGCGTGCATATCGTTTTTTACTTTCGCATTTATGGGCTGACCTGGCCAGAGGCGTTATACGTGAGGATGATTCGCTTCACGCTTTTTTTGAAGAGAACCATATTGTATTGCCCTACCCTTGTTTTTCGCTGATGAAGCTTCAGGCTCCACCCAATATAATGCATGCAGAGCAGAGCTTGCTTCGTGATTCGCTGGAAGATGCTGGATGTATCGTCCATCATTTTTCCCGCACAGAAAACAGCGTTTGTTTTCTCCTGAATGTTCCTGATGAAACATCTGTAGAAAATGCTCTAAAAGATTTTACTCCCAAGGCAGCGCCCGAGATACAGCTTTGTATCAGCTCTTTTGTTCCTTCGCTCAGTCAGTTGCCGAAATGCATGACGCAGCTTCAGCACGCAGCAGAAGCTTCAGGGCAAATACGGCGTTATTCTCCATCTTCTTCAGAGAGCACCTCCGACGGCTTCTCTTCTGAAAGCGGTTTGGAAAGGGAACTTCTTGACGCTGTAAGCACCAACGATGAAAAAAAGGCAAAAGAAACGCTAGAGCAGCTATACCGTTTGTATGTCCACCTATCCCCAGATGCTCGATGCGATATTTTTGTTCAGCTCTTGGCACGCTTGCAGCAGTACACACGCCGTTTTGGTGTAACTTTGTCCTCTCTTTACGGCTCTGATTTTTCCGCTTCCCGCACAGCACAGCAGCTTCTTTCACCGCTCCAAATGGATCTCTGGCTCCAAGAGCATATTCGTCGCCTTCTATCACTGTTGCATCAAAGCCATGACTCCTATTCTACGCACATCATCAACGAAATACGCAAATATATTTCTGCGCATTTTTCAGAAGACATCACACTTTCTTCTGTGGCGCAAGCCGTACATTTGAGTCCTTATTATGTTAGCAAAATGTTTAAAAAAGTTACGGGAGAAAAATTTATTGATTATCTCACATCTGTTCGTATGGAAAAGGCAATGGAACTTCTTTCCTCTTGCGACAGCCGCATATACGAGGTTGCAGAGCGTGTGGGATATAAAAGCACCAAACATTTTTCGCAGGTGTTTCGTACATATACCGGAAAGACTCCTTTCGAATACAAAAAAAGCGCCTGCGGGAATGACGAGGCGTGAATATCATGAAGTTTAAAAATAAGCGAGCATTTTTTTCCAACTTCATTCTTATGCTTTTCAGTGTGTTTGTTCCCTGTATATTTTTCTGTACTCTTATCAGTTATCTCTGGATGCAACAGGCGCAGGAAGATGCATTCGCCAATGACGGGATGATGCTTTCTCTTGCTTCACGCACCTTTGACACTGTCCTACGGGACACAACACTGGCTATCGGCCTAATGGAGACAGACGATCAACTCACGGCATCTTTATCGAGTTCATCACAAGAATTGATGAATATGTCTGCGGCTCAGTTTCTTGGTCTGGAGTCTGCTTGGAACGATACCGCACGTATTATCATGGCCAAACCATATGTCAGTGAAGTGTATTTCTTTCTGGAACGTTACCCTGATTTTGTGTTTACAGAAGATGGAATTTCCGCTTTGAGCAGTATTCCTGACACGCGATGGCTGGATATATATCACAATCAGGAATCTTCTGTCCATTTGTGGGCACAGCCTCTTAGCGCCAATCCTGAACTGCCACAGAGAAGCGAACATTCTATTTATATTTACCGACGTCTTCCTTATCTTCACTGGCCAGACGAGCTAAAGGGCGTTATTGCTGTTCGCCTGGAGGAAGCCTATTTCGATGCACTTTTTGATGATCTTCCACAAAATACTTTGCGCAATATTTTCATTTTAGATGACAAATTTACACAACTTTATTCTCTGCACGGAGGCACTTACACCCAGTATCTGAAGGACGAAGATATTGTGTTTGGAGAACGCGTAAATTTCACGCGCACAACTTCTCAGGGAAAAATTCTGATTTCCGTCGTGAATTCTTCTACTTTTAACTGGAGTTATATCTCTATTCTTCCACTATCTTCCATATCCGGCCAATTTAAAAACATGCGCCGATTTGTATACCTTTTCATTATTCTTGCTTTCTTTATCAGTATCTGCCTTGCTTCCTTCATTACCCGCCGAAATTACCGGCCGATACGCACTATGGTGCAAATGATTGATACTTACCGTATAAAAGGGATTATAGAAGATGTCGAAAAATATTCGCACGACGAGTATGGTTATGTTATTTACAATCTTGTCCAAACGCTGGTAGCAAAACAGAGTGCTGAGAAGAATCTTGCAATAGAGAAGCTGCTGCAGAAAGAAGCAAGTTTATTAGCGATGCAAGCCCAAATTAACCCACATTTCCTTTATAATACACTTGAAGTAATCAACTGGGAGGCAATTGATCTTCTGGGCGCCGGAAATAATATTTCTCAGATGCTGTTATGCCTTAGCTCTAATCTTCGCTACATTACACAAAAAAACGGACGCCTTGTTGCATTGCGTGAGGAACTGGACAACCTGGCGAAATACATCACGCTTCAAAAACTCTTCACGGATGACAAAATTTCTTTTTCTTTTCGTATTGATAACCAATTGCTGGAAAGCAAAGTACCGAAACTCATTTTACAGCCTTTGGTGGAAAATGCACTCACGCATGGCCTTCCCAATGCCTCCTACGGCATTGTACGTATATGCGTCCAAGAACGGTGCGATGGGGTACGCATAAAAGTGTTGGACAACGGTAAAGGATTTTCTCCTGAGAAACTAAAAACAATACAAAATGATCTTGAACAAGAAAACACAGCCTTGCGCACCAGACACCTTGGCTTGCAAAATATTGACAGCCGACTCAAACTGTTGTATGGAAAAGAGTATGGCCTATCGATTCGAACCAAGCAGAGCCGCGGCACTTGCATCACCGTTTTTCTTGAGAGTGAGAAGCATTCATCCTCATAATGAGCGGCAATGGCGGTACTTTTAATAAGGGATCTGTTAACAAAAAGAGAGCCCTTATTGTACTTTATCTTCTGATGATTTCAAAAAAGCGCAGTCAAAAAAACAGCAGTACCCAAAAACACCGTGAGTTGCAACTTCACGGTGTTTTTGGGTACTGCTGGCCAGTCTGGCTGACAGAGCTTTTGAAATATTGTGGGTGCCACGGTCGTATCAAGATTTTTTCGCACTTTAGTTTGCAAGCTCTGGCATGAATGAAGTCAGCCGACAATGAAGGCATCCTCAATGGCGGCCTCCAAGTGCTTCATGTTCATGTACTTTTTGTTGCCCCACTGGGAGCCAGCTACATGGCGTAGCCGGGCACAGACCAGCATAAGGGCAGAGTTGCCGTCCGGGAAGCTGCCCACTACACGAGTACGGCGGCGGATCTCCCGGTTCAGCCTCTCAATGACATTGTTGGTGCGGATACGGGTCCAATGCTCACTGGGAAAATCACAATAGGTCAGAGTCTCCTCGATGCTGTCCTCCACCTTCTTAGCAGCCTCTTTCAGCTTTATGGAACGCAGCTCCTCCACTACGGCCCTGGCCTTTTCACGAGCGGCTTTTTTGCTCTCCTGGGCGTGGATCGCCTTGAGCATTTTGGCTACCAGTTTCACCTTGGAGCGAGGTGTGACAGAGAACACATTACGGTAAAAGTGGACGGTGCAGCGTTGGTATTTGGCTTCAGGGAACACTTCGCCCACGGCTTCCAGCATACCAAGGCACTTATCTCCAACGATGAGTTTCACGCCGTCCAGGCCACGGCCACGCAGCCACTGGAAGAAGTTGATCCAACTGGCCTTGTCCTCTTTCATTCCCTCGGCGGCACCTAAAACCTCACAATATCCGTCCTCATTGACCGCGATTGCCACCAGGATGGCCACATTTTCAAACTCTCCACCCCAGTTGCGGTGCAGATAGATCCCATCCACATAGACATACGGAGACCGCCCGCCTTGCAGAGGACGGTTCCGCCAATCCTCGATGTGGACATACGCTTTCTTGTTCAGCTCACTGATGCTGGAGGGAGCGACCTTACTGCCCCAGAGGGTCTCGGTAATATCCTCTACACGCCGGACGGATACGCCAGCCAGGTACATCTCAATGAGAGCATCTTCCACGCTACTCTCCCGGCGGCGATACCGCTCAATGATGGCAGTCTCAAAGGAGATCCCCTTGAGCTTGGGCATCTTGAGTGTGACATCCCCATAAGTGGTGGTAAGGTTGCGGTTGTAGTGGCCGCTGCGGTAGCCCTGGCGTTGCTCATTGCGCCCGTACCGGGCCGCCTAGGTCAGCTTCTCCGCTTCGGCCTCCATCAGCTCGTTGAGGGTTTCCTCTACGCTTCCGCGCACAAGTTCCTTGAGCTGCCCCTTGATAACTTCTTCGTTTAGCTGTACAATCTTTTCGGACATGGTTTGCTGTCTCCTTTCGAATGGTGGTGTCGCAACTTCATTCTACCAGAGATCTGCAAACCATGTCTCTTTGTCTTTTTGCGAAACTTATTCTACCTGACCAAACATTCCAAGATGTAATCGAGCGTATATATTGCCAATATGAGGAACAAAAAATACATCAATGGACACATACAATCCCCAACGCGATGATTGCGACAGTCGGATTGCTATACGGAGAGGACGATTATGAGCGTTCTGTCTGCCTCACGGTCCAAAGCGCCTTTGATACCGATTGTAACGGAGGCACTATTGGTTCTATTGTGGGGATGATGTCTGGCATCAATGCAATTCCAGATAATTGGCTGCAGCCTTTGCACGTTACCCTTGAAACCAATATCAGCGGCATGGGAAAAATTGATATCGATGCCCTAGATAGTGTCGTCAATAAATGAGCAACCAAATGGCAATACAACGGATTTGGACGGCGGCGACGAAAGAAGCAAGATTTTTAGCGTAGCGCGTCGCAATACCGCGCCATCTTTTGAGGAGCAGGAAAGCATTCTCAACGAGATGTCGAATTTTGTAGAGATATTCGTCGTATTCACGTAACTGTTTCCGATTTTTCTTTGAGGGAATGACAGGAATCATGTCTTGTTCCATCGCCTGAAGAATGATCGCGTCTGTATCATAACCGCGGTCGGCCAGAAGATATTCTGCCTGGAACCCCTCAATCAACCGTGCTGCAACTGTGCAATCCGCTGTGGTACCAGAAGTGATAAAGAATCGCACCGGCATACCATGCGCATCCACGGCCAAATGTATCTTGGTGTTGAGCCCCCTTTTGTACGACTCATTGCCTGATTCCCACCCCGTGCTCCAGCGGCATCAGGATGTACCTTGACATGACTGGCGTCGATCATCAACCACTCAAAGTCAGTGTCGTCCACCAGGGCCTCCAGAATCTTTTCCCAGACTCCCTTGTCACGCCACCGGCAGAACCGGCGGTGTACATTTTTCCAGTTTCCATACGTCTCTGGCAAGTCCCGCCAAGGTGCTCCAGTACGCAGTATCCAGAATACACCGTTGATAAATTGCCGAGTATCCCGGGCGTTGCCTCCTCGTGTCCCTTTTTCACCGATGGTGTGCGGTCTGATTTTCTCCCACGCTTTGTCATTGATGTCATGCCGCTGCTGTTCTGCTGTC
>ERZ791872.1764-NODE-1764-length-11713-cov-2.017842_pt1 | contig 11713 bp, 10 predicted proteins | sample MGYA00510279_ERZ791872 | MGnify/ENA primary metagenome ERZ791872 (study PRJEB30046, sample SAMN00792103) | human gut metagenome | study: EMG produced TPA metagenomics assembly of the A metagenome-wide association study of gut microbiota in type 2... | reverse complement strand
ATCAACCATGGCTACCTGGCCGTCGACTTCTTCTTCACATCCTGCTCTGACACAAAATTTTCTGCCGCCTGATCCCCCTGATCCTTCAGGCTTCCTCCTACGATCTGTTTTACCTTTCCGTTATGTATATCAATGCATGGTCTGAATTTCATAATCCTGTCCTCCGTTTTCTTTCCATGCACTGATAATAGCATCTGAAACAGTTTTATGCAATGCTGTGGTAAAATATCTGTTATCTTCCTTCTACCGCATTTCCCACTGCGTTTCCGATATCATCCACTGCATTACCTACGCCGTCTCCAAGGTCCTTTACACTGTCACCCAGCTCACCAGATACCGTTCCGTCATTTTCGTTTCTGTCAGCATCCGCAGCTCCGGATGCTGCTGTCCCGTTATTTTCATTTCCTGCCGGCGTCACGGTAATATTTCCATCAGACATCTCATTGTTATCCGTGCCGGAATCTTTAGTATGCTCTCCATTGTCCTTCACACCGTCATTGTCTGCTTTTTCTTCCATGGTTTCATTTTCTGCGGCATTATTTTCGTTTGTATCTTTTTCATCCACTGTTTCATCCGCATTGTTTACCTCTGTGCCGCAGGCTGTAAATGTACACAGAGACAGGGTAAGCAAAGTACCAAAAAGAATCGCCTTCCATTTTTTCATATGATCTTCTCCTTTTTCTGAAAAATTCTGTATTCCTAATATGGCACTTTTTCCGCTATCCTATTCTGGGAAAAATTTCAAAAATAGTGTAGAGCGGACATTCGTTTTTCGTTCCACTGCATGCTCATGAATGAAATCGCCCACAATTTCATCAAAAAAAAGACGAGGTCCGATTTTACACGAACCTCGTCTGTATTACCTGTATTTTATTCTGTTGCGGCTCAATCTGTCAGGATCAGCCGATCACGTCACTCATATCATAACGTCCTGCCGGTTTGCCGGCAAGGAATTTGGCTGCTTCTACAGCACCTTTTCCAAAAATAGCCTTGGAATATGCAGTATGCTTGAACTCGATCACTTCGTCCTGACCTGCAAAAATTATCTCATGCTCACCTACGATAGTTCCGCCGCGAACTGCGGAGATACCGATCTCCTTATCATCGCGTTTTTCACGTTTCTGGCTGCGGTCATATACATAATGATACTGGTTATCCATAGCTTCATTAATGCTGTCTGCCAGCGCAAGTGCAGTACCACTCGGTGCGTCTAATTTCAGGCGGTGATGTTTCTCTACGATCTCCATATCAAAGCCTGCAGCTGCAAGAACCCTGGCTGCGTCCTGAACCAGCTTCAGAAGTGTGTTGATACCAAGAGACATGTTTGCGGATTTCAGCACTGCTACCTTTCGGGATGTTTCTTCAACTTTTGCAAGCTGCTCCTGGCTTAAGCCGGTACTGCACAGAACAACCGGAATCTGGCGTGCCGCGCTGTACTCAAGAAGCTTGTCTGTTGCCTTTGCGGAAGAAAAATCAATGATCGCATCTGCCTCTACCTGACATGCGTCAATATCGGTGAATACCGGATAGCTGTTTTTTCCCTGATCCGCAATATCAATACCTGCTACGATCTCAGCATCCGGATCTTTCTCCACAATGTCGCTGATGACCTGGCCCATATGTCCGTTGCAGCCGTGCATGATGATTTTTACCATAGTATATTCTCCTTTACCTTTCGCTTACAGTCAGATCATTTAGCAAGCTTAAGGCCGAATTTCTCGATCTCTTTTGCAAGAGCCGTCTTTGTGTCCTCTTCCATCTCACAGAGTGGCATACGAAGAGGTCCTACGTTCATTCCCATAAGGTTCATAGCTGTCTTAACAGGAATCGGGTTTACTTCACTGAACAGTGCATTGATCAGTGGAAGAGCTTTCAGCTGATCCTCTGTTGCTCCCTTGGTGTCGCCGTCGAAATATTTCATGACCATGTCATGTGTAAACTTCGGTGCAACGTTGGAAAGTACGGAGATAACTCCAAGTCCGCCAAGAGAAAGAATCGGAAGTACCTGATCATCATTTCCGGAGTAAAGCTCAAGCTGTCCGTCTGCCAAAGACATCATTTTGGCGATCTGGGAAAGATCTCCTGTTGCTTCCTTGATTCCGACAATGTTCTTTACATTCTTTGCAAGGTAAGCTGCTGTAGCCGGCTGGATGTTGCAGCCTGTACGGCTCGGTACGTTGTACATGATGAGCGGAGTTTCCGGAACTGCATTGGCAATTGCTGTGTAGTGAGCGATAAGACCCTTCTGTGTAGCCTTGTTATAGTAAGGTGTTACAATAAGAAGAGCGTCTGCGCCATAGGAAGCTGCTTCCTTGGACATCATGATCGCTGTCTCTGTACAATTGGAACCTGTTCCTGCGATAACAGGCACACGTTTGTTAACTTTATCAATTGTGAACTTAATTGTCTGAAGATGCTCTCCGTGTGTCAGAGTAGAAGATTCCCCTGTTGTTCCACAGATAACGATGGCGTCTGTGCTGTTCGCGATCTGATCTTCAAGGATCTCCTCAAGTTTCTCAAAATTCACCTTACCATCTTCATGCATAGGTGTTACGATTGCAACGCCTGTTCCTTTAAAAATTGCCATTTGTCTTCCTCCTTCTTTCTTCTGTGAAATATTGCTTATTCCCGTTCCTGGTCAGTCAGCTCTGTTGTTATCGTGGTAATACTATCCACATAGGGCTTCAAAGCATCCGGAAGCCAGCGTCCGGTCATAATTATATGCATACTTTCATCCTTCTGCTTAAGCATATCGATGATCGTCTCAACTGGAGCGATTCCTTTATCCATAAGCCCGAGGATCTCATCCAACAGCAGGAAATCACACTCTCTGGTAGCAATTACCTTCCGTGCAAAATTAAGGCCATTGAGAATATTGGTTCTCTCTTCTGCCTTTTCCTGCTCGCTCAGGTCATTATAGCAGGTGTCCATTTTTTCGAAACGGAAAATCTTGAAATCAAAATTATCCAGTTCCTCAAGGAAATCCAGTTCTCTGCGTTCCCTGCCTTTGAGGAACTGTATGATGATCACACTTCTTCCCTGTGCGGCAAAGCGCAGCCCCTGGCCTACAGCCAGAGTTGTCTTTCCTTTCCCGTTCCCACAATAAACCTCTGTTATTTCTCTTTCCATGATTTTTCCTCTTACTGTTAGTAAAACCGGTAATTCCCCATTTTTATGATTTTTTTTATATTACCGCAGATTGGCTGGAAATGCAAGTGTTACCTTAATGTTCTCACCACTATTCCAAAATATATCCAATGTTACTCAACATATTCCAATTTACTTACCGAAACTTCATAGGCAATCCTTTTTTCTGTCTCGTTTTCACTAATCCGTTTCATGTACTCCCTGCTCTGGATCCTGCCCCAGATCAGTACATGCCCGCCTACTTCAAAAGCAGAAGCATATCTGGCATTTCTTCCCCAGCATATACATGGTATGTAATCGGATTTTCCGTAAGGTCGATTGACTGCCATCAGAAGATCTGCGATCTCTCTTCCCAACGGTGTTTTTCTGTATACAGGCGGTTTACAGATATATCCGTCCAGAAAGATCTGATTAACCGGCACAGTTTCTTCTTCCTCCCCCACAAACTTCACTTCCCGGGCAAAAACTGAAAGCACAAGCCGGTTTCTCTTTTCTTCATGACGGTTATAGGATCGGAACTGTCCGTGGATCTCGATATATTCTCCCACATAATCCTGTGTGATATCGATCAGCCGCTCAGACACCATCACCGGGATCCTGTCCTCCGAATCGCTGAGACGTTTTACCAGGATATCCATCATGTAAAATCCTTCTCCAAAGACCTGATGGCTGAAAGTAAACCCCGTAGCGATCCGTCCCATAACGGATACCTGATTGTTTTCAATAATTTTATCTGCCATAATAAGTAGCTCTCCTTCCTCTTCGTGTATTTCGTCTATATCAATCTATGTGCATTTGCGGTATAATATGCCTGAAAAATGAAAAACCAAAAATATTTTTTTATGTCTTGTAATCTCACCAAAATGTGATAGACTATAAATTTGGACATCATTTTTAACAAAAAAGATTACTTATATATGGAAAGAAAGGATTTGGATTATATGAAGACCAAGCGTGAAGATGTTCGTAACGTGGCCATTATCGCCCATGTCGATCACGGTAAAACAACACTTGTTGACGAGCTTTTGAAACAGAGCGGTGTTTTCCGTGAAAACCAGGAAGTCCAGGAACGTGTCATGGACTCCAACGATATTGAGCGTGAGCGCGGCATTACGATTCTCTCCAAAAACACCGCAGTTCATTATAAGGATGTAAAAATCAATATCATCGATACTCCAGGTCATGCGGACTTCGGCGGCGAGGTAGAGCGTGTGCTGAAGATGGTAGACGGCGTTATTCTTCTTGTGGACGCCTTCGAGGGTGCCATGCCTCAGACTAAATTTGTACTTCGTAAAGCTCTCGAACTGAACCTGCATGTTATTGTCTGCATCAATAAGATCGACCGTCCGGAAGCACGTCCGGAGGAGGTTGTCGACGAAGTTCTGGAACTTCTCATGGACCTGGACGCATCTGACGAGCAGCTGGACTGCCCGTTCCTGTATGCCTCCGCAAAGGCCGGCTACGCAGTTCGTAACCTTGATGATAAGCCTGAGAATATGGCTCCTCTTTTTGAGACTATCCTTGATGCGATCCCTGCTCCTGAGGGAGATCCGGACGGAGATACACAGGTTCTTATCAGCACCATCGACTACAATGAATATGTAGGCCGTATCGGTGTCGGTAAGGTTGAGCGCGGAACTATTTCCGTAAACCAGGAGCTGATGCTTCTGAACCATCATGACCCGGACAAGCACGAGCGTGTGAAAATCAGCAAGCTGTATGAGTTTGACGGTCTGAACAAGGTTGAGGTTAAGAGTGCCACCATCGGTGCTATCGTTGCAATCTCCGGTATTGCGGACATCCACATCGGTGATACTCTCTGTGCAGGAGATAATCCGGAAGCAATTCCGTTCCAGAAGATCTCCGATCCGACAATCTCCATGAACTTCCTCGTAAATGACAGCCCTCTTGCAGGACAGGAAGGTAAATACATTACTTCCCGTCACCTTCGTGACCGTCTCTACCGTGAGCTGAACACCGATGTCAGCCTTCGTGTGGAAGACACAGACACAACCGAGTGCTTCAAGGTTTCCGGACGTGGTGAGCTTCATCTCTCCGTTCTTATCGAGAATATGCGCCGTGAAGGATACGAGTTTGCAGTCAGCAAACCGGAGGTACTTTATCACACAGATGATCGCGGACGTAAGCTTGAGCCGATCGAGATCGCATATGTTGACGTTCCGGAGGAATTTTCCGGTACTATCATCCAGAAGCTCAGCGAGCGTAAGGGTGAACTTCAGGGTATGAGCACAGCAAGCGACGGAAGTGTACGTCTCGAATTCTCCATCCCTTCCCGTGGACTGATCGGATTCCGTAATGAATTCCTTACCTCCACCAAGGGTACCGGTATCCTGAATACCATGTTTGACGGATATGCACCATACAAGGGAGACTTCCCGTACCGTAAACAGGGTTCACTCATCGCATTCGAGGCAGGCGAAACTGTTACCTACGGTCTTTTCTCTGCTCAGGAACGTGGTACTCTCTTTGTCGGACCTGGCGAGAAGGTTTACAGCGGTATGGTCATCGGACAGAACGGAAAGGCCGAGGATATCGAGCTGAATGTCTGCAAGACCAAGCACCTTACCAACACTCGTTCTTCTTCCGCTGACGATGCACTGAAGCTTGTTCCGCCAAAGATCTTAAGTCTTGAGCAGGCCATTGAGTTCATCGACCAGGATGAGCTTCTTGAGGTAACACCGACAAGCCTTCGTATCCGTAAACGTATTCTGGACTCCAGAGACAGAAAACGTGCCGCATTCCGTAAGAGCTGATAGGTTTTGACTGCTATAGTTACGGTTCACCGGTAATATTTCGCATCAACCACATTTATACAACTGCCATATGGGAAGCATTTCCCGTATGGCAGTTTTTTTCTGCCGGAAAATCCGAATAGTTTTTGTTTAATTATTCTGAAATTTTTAGCAATTTCAAGTTTTTTTATTTCTTATGATTCTATACTTTACCATGGTATGATATTTTTGTTAATTATTTGTCAAAATGCCCCTTTATTTTTGTTAATTATTTATCGAATCCGCTATTGACGTCTGAAATTACTTGAATTATAATGTGTACATGATTGTTTGACAAAAGTTTAACGTTAATATTTTAACTGCATGCTGCGTTTTATCTTTTGCCCGCCCTTCATATGTATGCATGTTTTTTGTCAGTGCTGACAATTTTTTAACATGTTTTTTATGCATAATGCTGAATTTCAAAAATTTTTTTTAATGTTTTTCCAGTAATTCAGCGTTCTGCAAAGTAAAATTTACAGTATTTTCCCACGATTTTCTGTTCGTCATTTTGCACATAGCGAAAAAATTCAGAATTTGCGTTTTTTTCAGAATTTTGATACCATATCAGTATCAAGCCAGAAAATTCAATCAGATTGAATCAACAACGAAACGCAGCGCGGGGACTTACAAAAACTCTGCAGCATCTGCCGGCGAAAAAAGGATAAGCCCGCAGAACCACAGACCATTATCATATGAAAACAGGAGGATTCCACATGGCAAAGAAAGAAACTATCCCTACCATCATCGACACTCCAGAAGCCCTGACCGCGAAAATGGCTGCAATGAAAGAAGCACAGAAGATCTTTGCTACCTACACACAGGAGCAGGTTGACAAGATTTTTAAGGCAGCTGCTACCGCCGCTGACAAGATGCGTATCCCACTTGCCAAGATGGCTGTTGAGGAAACAGGAATGGGCATCATGGAAGACAAGGTTATCAAGAACCATTACGCAGCAGAGTATGTTTACAATGCATATAAGAACACTAAAACATGTGGTGTTGTAGAAGAAGACAAGGCTTACGGACTCAAGAAGATCCTGGAACCTGTAGGACTGATTGCCGCAGTTATCCCTACAACCAACCCGACCTCCACAGCAATCTATAAATCTCTTATTTCCCTGAAAACCCGTAATGCGATCATCATCAGCCCGCATCCGCGTGCCAAGAAATCCACTATTGAAGCTGCAAAAGTTGTTCTGGAAGCAGCTGTTGCCGCAGGTGCGCCGGAAGGAATCATCGGATGGATCGATATCCCAAGCCTTGATCTTACCAACATGGTAATGCAGAACGCAGATATCATCCTCGCCACCGGTGGTCCCGGAATGGTCAAGGCAGCTTACTCCTCCGGTAAACCGGCTGTTGGTGTAGGACCCGGAAATACACCTGCCATTATTGATGACAGCGCAGATATCCGTCTTGCAGTTAACTCCATCATCCACTCCAAGACCTTTGACAATGGTATGATCTGTGCTTCCGAGCAGTCCGTAACTGTTCTGGAGAGCATTTATAAAGAAGTGAAGGAAGAGTTCCTTTACAGAGGATGCTACTTCCTTAAAAAAGACGAGATTGAGAAAGTCAGAAAGACCATCCTTATCAACGGCGCACTGAATGCCAAGATCGTAGGACAGAAGGCTGCTACCATTGCTGAAATGGCAGGCGTTGCTGTACCAGCTGAGACCAAGATCCTGATCGGTGAGGTTGAATCCGTTGATATCAGCGAGGAATTCGCACACGAGAAGCTTTCCCCTGTACTTGCCATGTACAAGGCCAAGAATTTTGACGACGCTGTTGCAAAGGCTGAACAGCTTGTTGCAGACGGCGGCTATGGTCACACCTCTTCCCTCTACATCAACGTAAATGAAACAGAGAAGATGGATAAATTCGAGGCAGCTATGAAAACCTGCCGTATCCTTATCAATACTCCTTCTTCCCAGGGTGGTATCGGTGACCTTTACAACTTCAAGCTTGCTCCATCCCTTACTCTTGGCTGCGGTTCCTGGGGCGGTAACTCCGTATCCGAGAACGTTGGTGTCAAACACCTTCTCAATACCAAGACTGTTGCTGAAAGGAGAGAGAATATGCTCTGGATGAGAACACCGGAAAAGGTTTACTTTAAGAAGGGCTGTATGCCGGTTGCTCTTGATGAGCTCGGTACTGTTATGGGCAAGAAACGCTGCTTCATCGTAACAGACTCCTTCCTCTACAAGAATGGCTACACCAAACCGATCGAAGATAAACTGGATCAGATGGGCATCGTTCATACATGTTTCTCTGATGTAGCTCCTGACCCGTCTCTCGCTTCCGCCAGAGCCGGTGCCAAGGCTATGACAGCCTTTGAGCCGGACTGCATCATCGCTCTTGGCGGCGGCTCCGCAATGGACGCCGGCAAGGTTATGTGGATGCTTTATGAGAATCCGGACGCTGACTTCTCCGATATGTCCATGGACTTCATGGATATCCGTAAGAGAGTTTATACCTTCCCGAAGATGGGCAAAAAAGCTTACTTCGTAGCGATCCCGACCTCTTCCGGTACAGGCTCCGAGGTTACTCCTTTCGCCATCATCACAGATCAGGATACCGGCGTTAAATGGCCACTGGCTGATTACGAGCTTCTCCCGGATATGGCAATCGTAGATACCAATAACATGATGAGCGCACCGAAGGGACTTACCCGTGCTTCCGGTATCGACGTTATGACACATGCCATTGAAGCTTATGTTTCCATGATGGCTTCCGATTACACCGATGGTCTTGCACTGAAAGCAATCAAGCTTGTATTTGAGTATCTGCCGCGAGCATATAAAGATGGCAATGACGTAGAGGCCAGAGATCATATGGCTAACGCTTCCTGCATGGCAGGCCTTGCATTCGCCAATGCATTCCTCGGCGTTAACCACTCTCTTGCTCACAAGCTCGGTGCTTTCCATCATCTGCCACACGGTATCGCAAACGCAGTTGTTCTTCTGGATGTTATGCGTTACAACAGTGCTGAGGTTCCGACTAAGATGGGTACCTTCCCACAGTATCAGTATCCGAAGACACTTGCACGCTACGCTGAGATCGGACGTTCTGTAGGTCTTACAGGCAAGAACGATGCAGAAGTATTCGAAAAACTTCTTGCTAAACTGGATGAGCTTATGAGAACTATCGAGATCCTGCCGACGATTCGTGATTACGGCGTAGATGAGAAGTATTTCCTGGAAACTCTGGATGAGATGTCCGAGCAGGCCTTCAATGACCAGTGTACCGGTGCCAACCCGAGATATCCGCTTGTATCCGAGCTGAAAGATATCTATCTGAAAGCTTACTACGGAGAAATGCCAAATAAAGAAAAGAAAAAAGCCAAATAAATGTGGAACATCCTTTTAATGAAACACAGCCGGGAGTCTATTCACTCCCGGCTACGTTTCATTTGCTTATTCCCTCTTGCAAAAGATCTCCGATACATGTCTGCATGAACAGACTGTACCGGGGATCTTTTATTCAACTGCTTTGTGATGATCGTTTATTTATTTCAAGCCATACTCTGCTGCAAGTTTCTTAAATTCAGGAAGAGAATTCACAATTGTCTCATAGGATACACAATATGCAAGTCTCACATAACCGGGGCATGCGAAGGAACTTCCCGGTACCATAAGGATGTTATATTTCTTACCTGCTTCACAGAAAGCTTTTTCGTCTTCAACCGGAGATTTTACAAAGAGATAGAAGGCACCCTGTGGTTTGATGCACTCAAATCCGCATTCTTTCAGGCCATTATAAAGTGCCTGACGATTTTTATCATAAGCTGCAAGATCAGTCTTGGCATCTACACATTTTGCAACTACCTTCTGGATCAGGGACGGTGCATTTACACAGCCAAGTGTACGGTTTGCAATGGTTGCTGCTGAGATCAGCTCTTCGCTTCCGTCTGCCTCATCAGGGATCACCAGATATCCGATACGTTCACCCGGAAGTGAAAGAGATTTGCTGTAGGAATAGCCTACAACAGTATTATTATAATATTTCGTCAGGTATGGGACCTCCACGCCATCATAAGCCAGCTCACGGTATGGCTCATCGGAGATCAGGTAGATCACGGTTCCAAACTCTTTCTGTTTTGCTTCCAGGATTGCGGAAAGTTTTTTGATCGTTTCTTCTGAATATACAACTCCGGTAGGATTATGTGGGGTATTTACGATAACCGCTCTTGTCTTCGGTGTGATTCTTTGCTCAAATTCAGCAAGGTTTGGCTGGAAGGTTGTGGTATCCGGAGAGATTTCCACAAGGACACCATCATAATTACGGACATATGCACCGTATTCCAGAAAATATGGTGCAAAAACAATCACCTCTTCTCCAGGGTTCAGGATTGTTTTCAGGATCACATTCAGTCCGCTTGCAGCACCGACGGTCATGATCAGATTCTTTGCGGAAAATTTCGTATCGAAACGTCTGTTGAGGGATTCTGCGATGGTCTGGCGTACATCCTCAAATCCTGCGTTGCTCATATATCCATGAAGAACTGTCGGATCAGTAGTGTTTACAAGCTCAATAATTGCTTCGCGGACGCTATCCGGTGCCGGTACACTTGGATTTCCGAGGCTGAAGTCAAAAACCTTATCTGCGCCATATTTCGCACGGAGGCGATTTCCTTCCTCAAACATCATACGGATGGCGGAATTATTTTTTACGTAGGGTTTCATTTTTTCTGATATCATTTCGTGTTCTCTCCTTTTATCCGATTTTACAGGGTTCCAAATCATTATTTCTACCATAGTCAGAATATGTCATACTGTCTACAATTTTACCCCGTCTTGCTTCAGCGTGTCAATACTTTGTCCAGGTAAAGTGTTTCATATTTTCCTATCTTCAGGACAATCTAGTGTACCTGTTTGTCTTCCGGTTTCGTTCGCACGATCCACACTGACAGCGTACTTCCCACCAGCGCGATCACGAATCCGGCCAGAACATCTGTCGGATAATGGACGCCAAGATACAGTCTGGAAAATGCCACCAGTGCTGCCAGGACTACTGCCGGGATTCCGAATTTCTTCGGAAGCATCCGGAGCATTACCAGAGCAACGGCAAAGGACGCTGTGGTGTGACCTGACGGAAAAGAGAAATCCTTCGGTTTTGTGATCATGGGGATCAGCGCTGCGATTTCCGCAAAAGGCCTTGGTCTTGCCACTATATTTTTGAGAAGCAGGTTGGTAACGATCGCCCCGAAGATCAGGGACAAGGCTGCCGCATAACCTGTTTTTCTTGTCTTTGGGACAGCAAGAAGAACAACTGCACAGAGAATCCAGAACCATCCTCCGTTTCCCAGAAATGTAACAGATTTCATAAATGGTGTCAGCATATCCGTTCTTAAATATTGCTGGATCAGAAGAAGGATTTCTCCGTCCAGCTGTTGTATTGACTGTAAAATATTCATATACCTCTTACTGATCAGACGATACCGCAATCTGCTTTGCCAGCTGTTCATAGCCATGCAGCTGTCCGGCAGTTTACCTGGTCAAATCAGCTTTCTCCTCTTTCTTTATTTTTCAGCAGACAGAGCAGCTTTCTTTTATATCTCTGCATCTGCAGCTGTCTGATCTACCTCTTATCTATTATACTGTATTTTTCTTGATTTTCTAATAACAAAAACTAAATATTTATAAATTAACTAAATAACTGCTACTGTTCACTCCGTTCTCAGTAACACGCTTCGCGATGCACAGAATTTATGCTGATCGCATAAATTCGCGCGGTATGTCTCGGGTTTTCTGTGACCTTCGCTCACAAAA
>ERZ791872.1758-NODE-1758-length-11739-cov-2.922287_pt1 | contig 11739 bp, 12 predicted proteins | sample MGYA00510279_ERZ791872 | MGnify/ENA primary metagenome ERZ791872 (study PRJEB30046, sample SAMN00792103) | human gut metagenome | study: EMG produced TPA metagenomics assembly of the A metagenome-wide association study of gut microbiota in type 2... | reverse complement strand
CCCGGCTGCACCTGTGCAAAACCGCTGGCAATGTTTACGGCAAGCACCTCGCCGCCTGTACGGGCATAAAGCCCGGTGTTCTGGGCGGGTGGTTCCGCATGTGCCTGCTGGAGGGGCGTACCCTCGGCGGTCAGGCAGCCACCGGTAAAATTCAGGCTGACCCAGCCAAAATCACTGCTGGCTTCCAACAGCTGCTGCGCCTGGGCCAGCTCCGCCTGGCTGGGGCGGCAGCCCTCCCAGATGCCGCTCTGCGCCAGCAGTGTGCGGATGCTTTCCTGTTGGGGAACGGTCAAAAGTTCCAGATTCATGCACCACAAAAAGCCGCCCAGCCAGTGCAGCAGCACAAAAAACAGGCCGATGCCCGCCAGAATGCCGGGGCGGCGCAGCAATCGCTCTGCTAATGAACCGGGGCCGCGCCGCTGCATTTGGATCACCTGCCACCCGCCCGCACCGGCCAGCTGGCAGAGCTTGGCCCAGCCGGCGCCGGACACCACGGCGGTAAAGCCGTCTGCCTGCGGGGCAATGCGTTCCAGCTTCAACCCGGCCTGGGCGGCTTGGCCCAAAAGGCGCTGCGCCCCGCGGCCGCGCACACAAAACCGAATGCTATCTGCTGCCTGAATGCGGCGCTTCATTGGCGTCAACCTCCCACTTGGGTGCAAAATCAATGCGGGCCACCCGCCCGGCAACCGTCAGCCGTTTGCCGTTCAGCGATTCTATTCGCAGCGCAGTGCCATAAAATGTAATAACCGTGCTGCCCACATCCAGCGTGATCTTCTGTGGGGCAAAATCCAGCACCCGGCGGCAGCCTTCGGTCATGAGGTAACAATGCGCCCGGAGCGGATCTCCAAATCCGGCAGACGGTAAAAATCGGCGTCCGGCTGGCGCAGCAGGTCGTGCAGGGTGGGGGCCGGGGTGCGGCGTTTGGACCGGCGGCGTGGGTGCTGCTTCATGCCAGACTGCCTCCTTTCGTCTGCCGGGGAACACACATGCGAGGATCATTCACCCCAATATACGGCAAAGGCGGTGCAGATATGAAGCAAAAATCAAGCCAAATGCGGTTTGCCCCCTGGCCGGTGGTGCAGGCCGCACTGGCGCTGGCGTTGAGCGGCCTGCTGCTGGCCCGGCCCCAGGCAGCGGCGCAGGGCTTTGCGGCGGGGCTGAAGCTCTGCGGCGGCAGCCTACTGCCCGCGCTGTTCCCACTGTTTGTGGTGTGCGGCCTGCTGGGACCGCTGGCTCCGGCGCTGGGGTGGCCGCTGCGGCCTTTGATGCGGCTGTGCGGGATCCGCAGCCCACGGGCCCCGGCGGTGCTGGTGCTGGGCTGGTGTGGTGGATACGCGGTGTGCGCCCAACAGATTGCAGCATTGCGCAAAACGGGGGAACTGCCCCCGCGGGATGCCGCGCTCCTGCTGCTGTTGGGCTGCTGTTCCGGCCCAGGCTTTGTGGTTGGCTGCATTGGGGGGCAGCTGTTTGGCAGCGTGGCGCTGGGGCTGCTGCTGTATGGCTTGCAGCTGGCAGCCAACCTTGCTGCCGCAGCCTGCCTGGTGCTATTTTTGCCAAAGCAGGAATTGCCAGCTGGGCAGGGGAGCAGTCAACAAAAGAGCGTGACCTTCCCACAGGCCATCAGCAATGCGGTGCAAAGCAGCCTGACGGTGTGCGGCTGCGCGGTGTTCTGCCGTGTGGTGGGCAGTGTGTTGGGGCAGGGGATGCCTGATGGTGCGCGGCCTTACCTGAACGCTGCGCTGGAAATCTCCGCAGGCTGCGCAGATTTTGCCGCTGCAGGCAGCGTGGCGGGGGTGTGCCTGTGTCTGAGCCTGCTGGGGGCATCGGTGCTTGCCCAGCTGGCGGCGCTGCTGCAGGGGACGGTGCCGCTGGGGCTGCTGCTGGCCGCACGGGTGCTGCATTTTGTGTTTTTGCAGGGGCTGCTGCACTTGTGCCTTCCGCTGGTACCGGGGCAGGCGGCTGTGTTCACCAGTCTGGCCCCGCAGGTGGTCGTTATGAAGCGTGCCGCGTGGGATACGGCGCTGGCAATTGCATTCTTTTTGTGCGCTGCACTGTATCAACTTTACAAAACCTGCTAAAGCTCTTATAATAATACTATTCCGGCAGCGCACCGCAGCCGTGCAGACGGCCCGCGGTGAACCGCTGCCAAACCTTGCAGTATTGGAGGAAAGCGGATGTTCAAAAAGCCGCCCTATGGCACAAAAATCTCTCCGGCGTGTGCTTACTGCACCCACGGCTCTCCGGCGGCTGACCAGAAAATGGTTCTGTGCAAAAACCGGGGCGTGGTTTCGCCCTATTTTGCCTGCCGCAAGTTCCGGTATGACCCGCTGCTGCGCGTGCCGCACCGGCAGGAACTGCCGCATTATGACCCCAAAGATTTCAGCTTGGAGGACTGATATTTCATGCCCGATTTGAAAAACGTACCACCCTCGCCGCGCCCCCGCCGTTTGAGCCAGCTGAAAGATGCCTGGAAGAACAAGCGCTCGGTTACCATCGTTTACCTGTTGCTGCGTGCCTCGGTCATTCTGGTGCTGATTGCCCAGATCTTTAACCGCAACTTTGAAAATGTCTTTTTGTGTGTGCTGACGCTGTTCCTGTTCGGCGTGCCCAACATGGTGGAGCACCGGCTGGACATTGAACTGCCAAATACGCTGGAAATTATCATCCTGCTGTTTATCTATGCGGCGGAAATCTTGGGCGAGATTAACGCCTATTACGTTACCTTCCCCTATTGGGATACCGTGCTGCACACCCTGAACGGCTTTTTGTGCGCGGCCATCGGGTTCTCTTTGCTTGATATCCTCAACCGGGAGGGAAAAATCGGCTTTTCGCTCTCCCCGCTGTACCTGGCCATTGTGGCATTCTGCTTTTCCATGACGGTTGGCGTGATCTGGGAATTTTTTGAGTGTACCATGGACCAGCTGTTTTTGCTGGATATGCAAAAGGATACCGTGGTCAACACCATTGGCAGCGTGATGCTGGACCCCACCGGCGGTAACCATCCCGGCATCATCCGCAATATCACGGATGTGATCGTGGTGCAAAGTGACGGCACCCAGACGGCCCTTGGTCTGGGCGGCTACCTGGATATTGGCCTGCTGGATACGATGGAGGACCTTTTCGTCAACTTTATCGGTGCGCTCACGTTCTCGATGATCGGCTATTTCTATGTGCGCAGCCGCGGTAAAAACAAGTTTGCCAAGCGCTTTATCCCCGTGGTGAACGAAGAACCCCAGCCCCAAGCGAAAAACACCTCTGCAGAAGACGCACCCGAAACGGAAAAAACGAAAGAATAATCAACAAAACAAGCGCCCTGTTGTGAAAAACACAGCAGGGCGCTTGAATTCTTGTACAGAAAACACAAAAATAAACCGCGAAGGATTACCAAACGGAACCCTGCGCGGTTTATGGAGCTGGTGGCCGGACTTGAACCGGCGACCTGCTGATTACGAATCAGCTGCTCTACCAACTGAGCCACACCAGCACAACAATAATAGTATACTGGATTTTTGGCACAAGTCAAGGGGAAACGGGGCAAAAGTTGAAAAAATATTCTGGGTGGGATACTTTTGTTCATGACAACCAAAAAGGTTACAATCATCCCCTGCGTGGATTTTAACATGCAGGAGGTTAAAATTTTGTGCAACATTCATAGTTTATTTTCGACAAAACTGTGCTATAATTCAAATTGAAAGATTATGGCTATCTGTAATCTTTTACCACAAAAACCGCAAAAACAGGCGTAAAAGCGTGCGGGCTGGCCCGGCGGCTGATGCCTGGCTGCACAGGAGGTACCATATTGGCCGAAAAATCAGTCGAATTAGACAGCATCGAACTGGCCGCCGCCATTTTTGGCAACTGTGACCAGAACGTAAAATTGCTGGAAAATGAGTTCCACGTCACGGCGGTCTGCCGCGGCTCCCTGTTAAAGTTTACCGGTGAGCCAAAAGACGTGGAAGCTGCTGTGCATGCAGTGGACGGTATGGTGACCCTGATGCAGAACCACACCCCGCTGGAGGAACAGACGGTGCGCTACTGCATCAGCCTGGCCCGCGGCGGCGAGGAAAAGCGCCTGCGGGAACTGAACGATGATTTTGTCGCCGTTACCGCCAAAGGCCGCCCCATCCACCCCAAAACGCTGGGCCAGAAAGAGTACCTCTCCGCCATCCGCGCCAACTCCATCACCTTTGGCGTGGGGCCTGCCGGTACGGGCAAAACCTACCTGGCTGTGGCCATGGCGGTCAAGGCGTTCAAGTCAAAAGACGTCAGCCGCATTATTTTGACCCGCCCCGCCGTGGAAGCGGGGGAGAAGCTGGGCTTTCTGCCCGGCGATTTGCAAAATAAGGTGGACCCCTATCTGCGCCCGCTGTATGACGGCCTGTTTGACCTGCTGGGGGCGGAAACCTTCCAGAAGCTGGTGGAAAAGCAGGCCATTGAGGTGGCCCCGCTGGCCTACATGCGCGGCCGCACGCTGGACGATGCCTTTATCATCCTGGATGAAGCCCAGAACACCACCCCCGAACAGATGAAGATGTTCCTGACCCGCATGGGCGTGGGCAGCAAAGTGGTAGTGACGGGCGATGTGACCCAGGTGGACCTGCCGGAAAAGACCCGAAGCGGCCTGGTGGATGCCCTGCATATATTAAAGGGGATTGACGGCATTGCGCAGGTTTACCTGACCGAAAAGGACGTTGTGCGCCACCGCCTGGTACAGCAGATCGTAAAAGCCTATGAGCGTGCCGCCCAGCCGCCCAAGCGGGCACCGCAGACCAAGCCGGAAACGGCAAATGCGTAACGGATAGAGTATAAAAATAAAAATGATTTATAAACGGTGCCCAACCGCACCGAACAAAAGCACAGTCAGGAGGCAGATTTCCTATGTCTAACAAAGTATTGATCACCAATGAGCAGAACGCGGTCAAAGTTCCTTCGGGGCTTCGCATCCTGATCCGCCGCAGCTGCAATGCGGTGCTGGAATACGAAAACTTTGACGGCCCGGCAGAGATCAGCGTGACCTTTGTGGATAACGCCCGCATCCACGAGCTGAACAAGCAGTACCGGGATAAGGATGCCCCCACCGATGTGCTCAGCTTCCCCATGGCAGAAAACGGGGAGTATGATATCGACGAGGACAACGGCTGCAAGATTCTGGGCGATATCGTGATTTCTATGGAGCGCGCCATGGAACAGGCCGAACTGTACGGCCACAGCCTGCAGCGCGAAGTTGCCTATCTGACGGTACATTCCATGCTGCACCTGCTGGGCTATGACCATGAATCCAGCGGGCTGGAAGCGGTACGTATGCGCGAAAAAGAGGAAGCTGTTCTGATGCAGCTGGGCCTGCCGCGCACCGTCAGCTACACCAACGACGAAGTGTGAGCTGTACATGAAGCCCAAGAAAAAGAATCGCATGCTGACGGACCTTGCCCGGTTTGGGCACGGCTTTGTTTACGCATGGCACGGCATCTGCGCAGCTATTTTGGAGGAACGCAACTTCCGCTTCCACCTGTGTGTGGCACTGTATGTATTTGCCGCGGCGCACATGGCGCACATTGATGCCACCGGCGTGGCGCTGCTGGCCATCTGCGTGTTTATGATGCTTGGCATGGAGCTGATGAATTCCGCCGTGGAGCGCGCTGTGGATAAGCCGGATACCACCCACTGGTGGAGCGCCGGTGCCGCCAAAGATATGGCGGCTGGAGGCGTGCTGGTCACAGCGTTTGGTGCGGTGGTCGTGGGCATCTGCCTGTTTGGCAACGCGGCTGCTCTGAACGCCATCTGGACCAGCGTGACGGCAACGCCGCTCAGCACAGCGCTTTGGGTGCTTTCGCTGGTGCTGGCCTACCTGTTCACCTTCCGCCTTGGCAAGCAGGAACAGGTCAAAACCCCAAAAGAAAATAAAACCGAAGAAAAATAAGGCCCGGCTGCCCAACCGTGCAGCACGGGTGAACCCAACCGGGCCAAATAGCCCGCAGATTGCAGCAGATTGAAAGAGAAGGTACGAATGCAGAAGAACCACAATGAACCTGAAATGCCCTCCAGCGTGTTTGTGGCCCTTGTGGGCCGCCCCAACGTGGGCAAATCCAGCCTGACCAACCACCTGGTTGGCGAAAAAGTTGCCATCGTGACCCAAAAGGCACAAACGACCCGCAACCGTATTACCGGCATTATCACCAAGGGGCCGGTACAGTATGTGCTGCTGGATACCCCCGGCATCCATAAGCCGCGCAACCGGCTGGATTCCCGCATGACCCAGACCGCAGCCGCCAGCCTGAAGGATGTGGATGTGACCCTGATGCTGTTTGAGCCTACCGGGGAATTTACCGAATCCGAGCTTGGCATGGTGGAAGCACTGCGCAAAGCAGGTCCGGCGATCGCGGTCATCAACAAGGTGGACCTGCTGAATGATTTTGCCGCGCTGGAAGCCCGCAAAAAGCAGGTGGAAGAGTTCGGCATTTTTGATGCGATCGTCACCGTTTCCGCCAAGGATGGCACCGGCTGTGAAGAATTGTTCCCGCTGCTGAAGCAGTACGCTAACCCCGGCCCGCATTACTTTGACGACGATGCTTTTACCGATATGCCGGAAAAAGAGCTGGTGGCCGAGCTGGTGCGCGAAAAAGCCCTGCTGTTCATGCGGGAAGAAATCCCCCACGGCATTGCCGTTACGGTGGAAAGCTTCAAAGAACGCCCGGACAGCGATTTGATCGACATCAGCGTGGAGATCTGCTGCGAGCGCAAGAGCCATAAGGGCATGATCATTGGCAAGGGCGGCCAGATGCTGAAAAAGATTGCCTCCGCCGCCCGCATGGATTGCGAGGAACTGCTGGGCGCCCGCGTGAACCTGCAATGCTGGGTAAAGGTGCGCGAGGACTGGCGCGATAACGACCGCCTGCTGGATAACCTCGGTTTTGCCAAGCCGTAACAGCGGGGAGTCTGCGCGAACCCTGTCCAACCACACGGTTGGACAACTTTTCCACGCATGGATCGGTATGATGGTGGCAAGCTAATCCGTAAAGGGGGCGGGCCATCATGCCAGGAAATGCTGAAACCGACGGAATCCGCGCCGCACAGTGGCAGAAATTTGCTGCCAGCGGCAGTATTTATGACTACCTTGATTACCGCAGCACTGCGCCGCAGGGCATAACCACGGGGGAAAACAATGCAGATCAACACAATGGGGCTTGTCCTGCGTGCGGTCCGGGTGGGCGAAGCCGACCAGATCCTGACAGTGCTGACACCGGGTAACGGGGTGCTGTCAGCATCCGCCCGCGGCAGCCTGCGGCTGAAAAACAAGCTGTTCAGTGCCTGCGGGCTTTTCTGTTATTCAGAATTTGCCATTACACTGGGCCGCAAAACCAATTTTATTGACAGCGCCGCTGTCAGCAAGGTGTTCCACGGGTTAAGCAAAACCGTGGAAGGCACCGCCCTGGCAGCCTATCTTTCGGAGCTGACCATCACGCTGGCGCCGGAGCCGCCGGAATCGGCGGACTGCCTGCGCCTGCTGCTGAACACCCTGTACATGACCGCTGAGCAAAAACGCCCGCTGCGCCAGCTGAAAGCTATTTATGAAATGCGCACCATGACCCAGGCGGGATACATGCCGGGGGTGCTGGCCTGCGATGTATGCGCCCGGTATGACGGCTGTGATTTTTACCTGGATCCGGTAGCGGGCCGTCTGCTGTGCGCCGACTGCGCCGCCAAAGAGCACCGCGCCCCCAACCTGGACCCCGGTGCACTGTATGCGCTGCGGCATATCTGTTTGGCAGAAGATGCCAAACTGTTCAACTTTACCCTGACAGACCAAAGCCAGCGCCGCCTGGGCCGTGTGTGTGAACAGTATGTGGCGGCTCACCTGGACTATCAGCCCAAAAGCCTTGAATTTTTGCACGGTGTGCTGGAATAACCGTGCACGATAGATGATACGATAAAACAAGATTTTGACCCATCTGACCCAACAGGAGTAACCAATTTATCTATGGACGTTTCCTACCGTACAACCCTGGAACTGGATAAAATTATTGCCCGTGCGGTGCAGTTGTGCACCTGTGCGGAAACCAAAGAGATGATGCGCGCCATTGAGCCGTTTGCCACAACGGAGGAGGAGCGCTACGCCCTGACCCAGACCAACGCCATTAATGCCCTGCTGCTGAAAAACGGCAGCCCGCGCTTTGGCGCTGTGCATGAAGTGCGCCGCGTGGTGGCCCATGCGGCCAAGGGCGGCATTCTTTCAATGGGCGAGCTGCTGGAAATTGCTGCAGCGCTGCGCAATTTTTCCGGCCTGGCCCAGTGGTACGGCCTGACCGACCACGATATGCTGCCCACCGATGACCTGTTCTTTGCCCTGGCTCCTCAGCCGGTGCTGGAAAAGCAGATCGGCGAGTGCATCATTTCGCCGGAAGAAATGGCCGATACCGCCTCCGTCACCCTGCGCGACCTGCGCCGCAAGATCCGCGCGACGGAGGACAGCATCCGCACCAAGCTGGATGCTATCATCAAAAACTCTACCACCAACAAATTTTTGCAGGATGCTGTGGTTTCCATCCGCAACGGCCGCTATGTTGTGCCGGTTCGTGCCGAGTACCGCGGCGAAGTCGGCGGCGTCATCCACGATGTTTCCTCCACTGGCTCCACCGTGTTTGTGGAGCCCACCGCTGTGGTGGAAGCCAACGCCCGCATTATGCAGCTGCACGCCCAAGAGCAGGAGGAAATCACCCGCATTCTGACGGCGTTCTCCGGCCAGGTGGCATCGCTGGAGCCGCAGTTCAGCTACAGCTATGACGCTATGCTGCAAATTGACCTGCTGCTGGCCAAAGCCCGCCTTGCGGTGGAGCAGAACGCCTTTATGCCGCAGGTGAACGATAGCTGCCGCTTTGCACTGAAAAAAGCCCGCCACCCGCTGATCGACAAGAAAAAGGTCGTGCCCGTGGATATTGCCCTGGGCGAAAAATATGATACCCTTGTCATCACCGGCCCCAACACCGGCGGCAAAACCGTCAGCATCAAAACGGCCGGCCTGCTGAACGCGATGGCCCAGCACGGCTTCTTGATCCCGGCGCACGAAAGCAGTACCGTCTGCCATTTTGATGAATACCTGGTGGATATCGGCGATGAACAGAGCATTGAACAGAGCCTGTCCACCTTCTCCGGCCATATGAAGCGGATCACCGGCATTCTGGAGCTGGCCGGCCCCGATACCCTGACCCTGATCGATGAACTTGGTGCCGGTACCGACCCGGCAGAGGGCGCGGCGCTGGCCGTCAGCATTCTGGAAAGGCTGCGTAAGCAGGGCACCCTGCTGATGGCCACCACCCACTACGCCGAGCTGAAAATTTACGCGCTGGAAACCCCTGGCGTGGTGAACGCCAGCTGTGAGTTTGATGTGGAAAGCCTGGCCCCCACCTACAAGCTCAGCGTGGGCGTGCCCGGTAAGTCCAACGCGTTCCTCATCAGTGCCAAGCTGGGCATTCCGGAAAGCGTCATCGATGCCGCCCGTAATCATATGTCCAACGATGATAAGCGGCTGGACAGCGTTCTGGCCCAGCTGGATGATTTGAAGCTGCAGCTGAAAGCCGCTGAGGACGAAGCCGAAAAGGCCCGCTATGAAGCAGAGCATGCCCTGGAAAGCGCCGAGAAAAAGCGTGATGCCCTGATCAAACAGGGCGAGGAAGAGCTGGAAGCCACCCGCCGCAAAGCCCATGAGCTGATGCAGAATGTGCAGAACCAGGCATATGCCCTGACGGACGAGCTGCGCCGCATCCAGAAAGATGAAAAGACCAACGCCGCCGCCCGTGCTGTGCGTGCCCGCGAAATTGCCCGCAAGGATACAGAGCAGCTGCTGAACCGTACTGAGAAAAAGCAGCCCAAGCGCCAGTTTGTACCGCTGAAAGAGGTCAAGCCCGGCCAGGAGGTCGTGATCGCGGAGCTGGACCAGCACGCCGTGGTGCTTTCCCGCCCGGACAAAAACGGCATGGTGGAAGTGCGCGCCGGTATTTTGAAAACCAAGGTCCCCCTGACCGGCCTGTGCGCCCCCGATAAGATGGATAAGCGCACCCAAAAGCAGGAACCGCCGCGCACCCGCACCCGCGTGGAGCTGAACCACGACCGCAAGTCCAGCATGGAGCTGAACCTGCTGGGCTACACCGTGGAAGAAGCCCTGGCTGAAGTGGACCGCTTTTTGGACCACGCCATGCTCAGCAACCAGAACACCGTGTATATCATCCACGGCAACGGCACCGGCGCGCTGCGCAACGCCATCCAAAAGCACCTGCGCACCCACCGCGGGGTTAAATCCTTCCGCCTTGGCCGCTATGGTGAGGGCGAGAGCGGCGTGACCGTTGTGGAACTGAAATAACGGCGGATTTGCTTCAAAATTGAACAAAAGCGGGTGCACTGTGAAATAATCTAGTACATTTTCCCGCATTTATCTATAGCACACGCCGCCCGCGCGTGCTATTCTATTATTAAGGTATATCTGAAAACAGAGAAAATGACGGATATTTCGCAAACACAAGCAGGGTTTAAGGCTTTTTAGCGCAAAATCCCGCTGTGTTTGTAGAAATAGACTGAATTTTCGACTTTTCAGATACACCCTAGGGGAATGCCCCAGGGGCAGCGCTGTACCGCTGCCTGCATACACTGTAACGGCCGCGCTGCTCCGCGGCTGCGAAAGAGGGATACCATGAAACCTGATTTGGAAAGCTCCCGCAGCTTTGCCATGACGCTGGCCCACCGCGCAGTGCGCGATGTGCGGCGCGATGGCTTCCGCCAGCTGCGTAACTATGTGGATATGTGCGCCCTTTTGGCGCAGCGTCCGGACTTAAAGCGCTTTTTTGACCATGCGCAGACCGTCTTGCAGCGCACCGACAGCCTGTATTATAAATTGATCAACAACCTTGTGGCACAGGTCAACGAGGATGCCATCTGTACCGCAGGCATCAACCTTGGGTTTGATGCCATCATCAGCTGTGCTTCCAACAACCGCAAGCAGAACGGGGAGACCCGTTCCTGGCTGAATGTGGGCTTTTGCAGCGCCCCGGAGCTGGACGATGCCATTATTCAGGCAGAGGCCGGTTCCAGCTATGCCTGGGTGCTGTATGCGGACGAGGACCTTACCCCGAAAACGGTCGCCATGCTGCAAAGCCATACCCACAGCGTGTTCTTTGTTCTGTTTGATGCCCAGAAATTTAATGAAGCAACCATGGAACGCGTTGCCGGGTGCAATAACGTGATCACACTGCTGTGCCTGCATGAGCCGGAAATTACCACCGAAGCCTGCCGCGCAGCCAACGCCATGCGCAGCAAACAGATGTTCTATGGCTTTTTGGTGGAAATGGGGCGGGCAGATGCCGCCCAGGCCGTGAATACCGACTGGCTGGATGTGCTGGCCCAGTATGGCCTGTTCTGCGTTTATACCCGCAAGCCGGATATGGATCAGCAAACCGCGGATGCTATGTACCGCCAAATCGTCCACAGCCGCATTGGCAGCGTTGCGGTCCCCGTCCTGCTGCTGGATTGGGAACATGATGTAAAATACCTGAACCGCATGATCACCCCCAAAACGGAACTGGGCCAGTGCATCCCGGAGGGGAAAACTTTCCCGCTGAATTTTGACTGAACTGTAGAATAAATAAAACCGGCAGCTTTCCCGCTGAAATAAAGGGGAAAGCTGCCGGTTTTTGTTTATTGTTTATGGGCAATACCGCATAATTCTAAGTGCCGATACGGCGAGCGAGGTGCGGC
>ERZ791872.1749-NODE-1749-length-11783-cov-2.605986_pt1 | contig 11783 bp, 4 predicted proteins | sample MGYA00510279_ERZ791872 | MGnify/ENA primary metagenome ERZ791872 (study PRJEB30046, sample SAMN00792103) | human gut metagenome | study: EMG produced TPA metagenomics assembly of the A metagenome-wide association study of gut microbiota in type 2... | reverse complement strand
CTTGCCGCCTTCGTATTTGAAGGCCTTCTGGCTGAACAGGTTGATGTAGGCGACGGTGCCGTCGTCCAGACGGACGGGCACGACGCAGGGGCAGACACTGGGGCCGAACTTAATTTTCATCTGCTCCAGGATCTTAAAGTAGTCGGCGTTTTCCAAATCAGCCTTGGTGACAAAGATCATCCGCGCCTTGTTGTTTTTCAGCGCCAGCTGGTACGCCTTCTCGGCACCGACGGTCACGCCGGAACGCCCGGACACACAGATCAACACGCTCTCGGCGGCCATGATGCCCTCGGCAGCGCCGGTCTCAAAATCAAACAGACCCGGTGCGTCGATCAGGTTGTACTTGATGCCCTCGTACTCGACGGGGACAACGCTCGAGTTGAGCGATGCCTTGCGGCGGATCTCCTCGGGGTCAAAGTCGCTGGCGGTGGTGCCGTCCTCGACACGGCCCATACGCTCGGAAGCGCCGCTCATGTACAGCAGTGCCTCGGTCAGCGTCGTTTTGCCGCAGCCGGCGTGGCCGGCCACCAGAATGTTGCGGATGTCTTTGCTTGCGTAGCCCATGGATCGTCAAACCTCTTTTCGCGCCGGGGCTGCTTCCGGCAGCCCTGCGGCGTAGAATTTCATTGCGGCGCAGTGATTTTTGAACACTCCCGCCTGTTTGATACTACTTTACCACATTGTTGTGGAAATTTAAACAGTTTTTTCGGATTTTTTGTAAAAATTTTTAGGCAAAAGATTGTGGAAAGTGTAAAAAATCGTTTCTCGACATACAGCGAGTGTAGGGGGCGAGCATTGCTCGCCCGCCAACTTGGCGCAGCATCGTCTTTTCGGGAAAATATATCACAGGGCAAACGGGCACGGGCGGGCAATGCCCGCCCCTACTAATCGTTTCTTTGCCGGTCCGTGCAGCAAAAAAAAGCCGCACAGCTTTCACTGTACGGCTTAACGGCTCACTTATTTTTCCTTCTTCGCCGTCTTTTTGCGGCGGCGGGCGCGCCCGCTGTCGGCCTTGGCCTCGGGAACATAGAGGCTATAGCTCAACAGGTAGCGGCCATGGGCAGGGATACGGTAGAACGCGGCCTTGATGCGCTCCAGCGGGCTGGTGCCGCTCTCGGCGGTGCTGCCGCTCAGCATAACAACATACTGCATATCGGTGTAGCGGGCGCCCACATCGCACTGGCGCAGATTCGTGCGGATCAGATCGCCCAGCTGCTCCACCATCAGAGCGGTCTCGGCAGCATCGGTGTTCTGGCTGGGAGCCACGGTCAGAATCGCCAGGAATACCTGCAGACCGTAGCGGACCTGCACGCCGCGCTGTACGCGGTAAATTTCCTTGAACGTCTCAAAGTCGCAGATACAGGCCCCCGTGTTGTCGGTATCCGGCAGGGCAGAGATCAGCTTGGAGACCTCGCTCTCCATATTGCGGTCTGCCTGGCGCATCTGGCGGTAGGCAGAGCCTGCGCGGCCCGGCTCAATGGCATGATGCAGGCAGCCCATGGCGCTGCCGCGGCGTGCCAGATCCTCCGCCTCCTCGTGGCGGCCCAGCGTCTCCAGCGCGACGATCTTTTCCAGATAAAGGCGCTCCTCGTAGGGGTCCAGCTCCAGCGCGCGGGTACACAGCGTAACGATGCGGGTGCTCTCGCCCCATTTTTTGCAGAGCTCCAGCAGGTTTAAAATGGCTGTGCGGTACTGCCCGTGCAGACGCACGCTGACGCTTTCGACCCACGGCTCGGACGCAGACTGCGGCAGCAGCCGCCCGTCGTACAGGTTGACGATCTGTTCATAAATGCGGCTGCGCTTCTCGGCGTCGCTCTCCTTGCGGGCCAGCTCCGAGAGGTCGTTGACCTCAAACACATCCACGCTGCAGTCCAGATGGGGGTTCCACTGGTAGTAGCCGCGGCTGGTCACGATGCAGCCCTTCATCTCATCCAGACCCTCCGCGTCGATCATAAGGCGGAAGCGATGCAAGATGGCGCGCAGGGCCATGTCCGGGTTGGTGGACCGCTCCCCTGCCCACAGGGTATCGGTCAGTACCTTGTGGGAGACGCGTTCCCCGCGCCGCAAAACGAGATACTGCACCAGCGCCGTTGCCTTGCGGGACTGCGCCAGCTGTGCCAGCACGGGCTTGCCGTTCACACGGATCTCAAAGCCGCCCAGCATTTTGATTTCAATTGTTGCCATCCTAGTCATCCTCTCTGCTCTGATGTCCATGACGTTCCTGCATTTTGTGCGGCACACAGGTATTCATGTTTTAAAGTATAACAAGTCCATTTGAATTTGTCCAGTACATCCGCCAGGATTGTAATAAACTTTTCAAAAATCGTCCCGGAGGGCACCGCTCACGACTCCGACGATGCCTTGCCGTCCCAGGTGCCGGGTTTATACAGGATGACCGGCTCACCGGGTAACTGCACAATGGCTTTTTGGGTGCACAGCGGCACGATCTGGTTGTCGGCGTCCCGCTTGGCCACAGTCAGCACCACCGTCATAGCCGTAATGCGCGGGGTCTTGGTTTCGTCGCCGTCCTGCGTCCAGCTGCGGGCGTAGAAATGCAGTTCGCTGATGAACAGCCCCATATAGGCATCCCGGGGATAGGCCGTTGTGTAGCCGTAGGCAACGTAGGGCCGTGTGACCGTCTCAGTACCGTCCTCGGCCTTGTCCTTTTTTGTGTGCTGCGGGTTGCCGTAGTGCCCGGCGTCATTCAGTTCATCGCGGTAAAAGCGCATGTGCAGGTAGCCGTTCAGCGCATTGGCCTGTTCCGCTGTCAGCAGTTCTGTGCCGTCTGTCTTTGTCAGCGGCGGCACACAGTCCTTGTCGATCAGCTCAATGTGGTTGGGGTAGACGCTGAATTCCAATGCCGTGCCCTTGCTGTAGTCGTTACCCTTGGACAAAAAAACGCTGTCCAAATTATTAGGGTCCGTCGCGCCGTCGGTGAAGCGGATATAGCCGTTCGCCTCGAGCACCTCGCCGCGGATCGTCTCAATGAGCGCGTCAGCCAGATTTTGCGCGCGCGTCTGCTGCTGGATGTCCATGTACGCCTGTGCGCTGGGCTGTATCAGCGTGACCGCCGCCAGCGTAAAGATCGCCAGCAGCACCATACAGACGATCAGCTCCACCAGCGTTGTGCCGTTCTGGTTTTTCAAACGCTGCTTCATGGGTTGGTCGTCCCTTCTGCCGTGCTCTTGCTGTAGCGGTAAAACTTGTGCTGTTCCGTCGTTTTTTGGCCGTTTTCCGTAACTTCCGCGCTTGTCTCCACGCTGTCCAGCTTGACGCCGTTCACCGTAAATTCACCGTAATCGCCAAAGGAGAACGCCAGCCCATCCTGTTCCTTCTCCCATTTGGGGGCCGCGTTATTGGCCGGGTACAGCCCGGCGCAGAAGGCATAGGCTGTCTCCCGCAGCGTTTCGGCCTTTTGGGACATGGCGCGGGCGTACCGCAGCGAAACGACGAACATCGACGTAAAAATCATCAGCAGCAGGAACGACACAAGCACTTCCACAATGGTCTCGCCGCGCTGACTTTGTAAAGTATGTTTCATAGCGGGTCACTCCTATGTTGTGCCGGTGCTCTGTTTGGCACCGCGGGTGTAGGTGATGGAATCGGGCTGCTGGCTGGTGTCGCAATGGAACGTCAGGCGGTTGCTGTCAATGTTGCCGCCAGTAATGGTCAGGTCACCACTGCCGGGGGCGTAGAACGTCAGGTCGCTAATACGGTAATACTTTGTTGTACTGTCTTTTATTGTGTAATACACCTTGGGGAATGTATTGTTTTTTGCCTGGCTGCCGTCGCTGTCGTACTTCACTGTGCGGTCATAGGTCCGCGTGAAGGCAAAGCTCTCGCCGTTTTTCGTGACTGTCACTGTAATGTCCAGCTGTAAATCGACGATCTCCATGCCCTTGCGGTTTTCGCCCTCCAGTGTGTCGAGCAGGTTGCGCAGGTCTGTGGCATTGGTGCTGTTCGCCGTCTGGTTCAGCTTGTCGGCACCGTCGCCCGGGCGGCGGCGCAGTGTTACCGTGATGGCCTCGGCCCCGCCATCAGGCTGGCTGCCTTTCGGTTTCCAGGCGAACTCCTTGGGCTGGGATTCCAAATCATAGATGTCCTTGCCGTAGCTTTGGGAGAACATGAACTGCTCATTGACGAACTTGGCAAAGCTGCTGTCCTTATTGTTCAGCTCCCCTTCCAGCACGTCGGAAAAGCTGGTTGCCAGCTGGTAGGCTTCCTGTTCCAGCAGCTGGCGGTTGGCATTGGCCGTCAGCACGGAGGCCGCATAGACCAGCGCTGCCGACAGCGCCACAAACAGCGCGCCGATGCAGAGGACCAGTATCATCGAAAGTCCCTGCTCCCCGCGCAGAATGCTGCGTGCCCTGCGGTGCATAATGCCACCTTCTTTCCTGAAATAAAATTACGATGCGTCGCTTGTTTCCGTCTGTTTCGGGGGCGCGGTTTCCGCCACGTCCGTCTCATCCGGGGCAGCGGCGGTCTCCGGGGTCGCCATAGGCAGTGCCGCACGGGCCCGCATCAGGACCGGGGGCACGCTTGCGGGGGCGCTTTCCGCCGCCGTGCTTTCTGCAGTCTCGGCGGGCGCGACGCTCTCCGCGGAGTCCATACTCTGGGCATCCTCCGCCGCATCGGCGGTGTTCGTCTCGTTGACGGGGACCTTGACCGAATCGGACGCAACGGTCTTATCGTCGCCAATCGAGTGCGCCAGCGTCTGCAGCGTCACACTTGCGGTGAACTTTTGCAGATTGAGCGAGTCGTCCTGCACCTTTTCCTGCAGCTCGGGCAGGGTGATGCGGTAAACAGGCTCGGCTCCGTCCTCCTGCACCAGCTCCAGCATGGGAACCGTCTGTGCCTTGTAGTACAGCGTACCGCCGTCCTTTTCCACCGTGCCGGTGACGTCATAGGGTTGCGATTTCCAGTCTGTCACGTTGCCGTTCTCGTCGTACACAGGCTCAACGCTCAGGTCGTACCAGATGCGGGTCTCGCCGGTCTCCTTGTCCACAACGTCGGTCTGCTTGTCAAGCGGCGTCGTTATGTCGTTATAGGTCTTGGTAACGGTTTCGATTTCCCCGCGCTTATGCGTGACATTGCCGTCTTCGTCCGTCACGTCCCTGTCGTAGGTCGTCACCGTAATGCTGTAGGGCTTTTTGTCCTTGTCCAGCGGCGTGACGGTAAAGGTATAGCTGTCGGTCAGGTTGCGCACCGTGCCGTCGGCCTGGGTGTACTTGTTCACCGCGGTCCACTCCACCGTAAAGCGGCGCAGCTCCAGCGGAGCCGTACCGCGACTGGTCTTACACTCGGGGTCGTTGTACAGGTTGACCTCCTGCGTGTAAACGGCATTGCCAAGTGCGCGTTCCGGTTCGGCGGTGTCCACGGGGGCGTCCAGCGTGATGGCCGGCAGCTGTGCCTTTGCGGCATCCTGCAAGAAGTAGAACCAGTTCGACGCTGTCGTGCCGTCGGTGGGCATAACGCGCACCGCGGGCAGCAGGTATTGTTTTGCATGGTCGGGCGTCAGCGTAAAGCCGTTGCCGTCGGGCACAAAGGTATAGCTGGCGTTGGTGCCGTCGGCGCTGGGGCTCCCGCCCACCGTGCGGCTGTCCTTCGGGATGACCAGCTCGGCGTCGCGACTTTTCAGCATCTCGTCCAGTGCTTGGGTCAACTTCTGCTGGGCCGTGTACTTGGCCTGTCCGGTGGGGGTATTCTGCCAAGCCTCGGCCAGTTTGGCAATTGTATTGTAATTGTCCTTGTTGCTGAAGATATAGCCGGTAAAGTAGACATTGCCCTGTGCGGCTGCGTCCAGCGTCATGTTGAGCTTGAGGTCGTTCAGGAACGTCTCCTGATTCGGGCTGGCGGGCGCAAAGCTGCTGGCCGTAACCTTGGGCGCAGCGGCGCGGCTGACGATGGTCTCGGGCTGGCTCAACGCGCCGTCCGGGCCGTCAAAGCAATTGGTACCAGCCTTGCTGCGGGCAATAACGCGGAAGCTCATCGCAACGCCCTGATACTGCTCCAGATCCAGCGTCAGGCTGCCGACGTTGCCCGTGGTGGGCAGCGTCAGCACAGTATTGCCGCCGTCATCGACGACGCACAGGTCATAGTGGCCAATGCGCGCGTCGTCGGACGGCGACCAGCTGACCGTGTAGAGCAGGGCATCCGCGTTGTCGGTCTCGCCGTTGACGCGGGTGATGGAGCTCGGCGCGCTGATGCCGGGCAGGCGTTGCTTAACGCTGTAATCCGCCACAGCGGACGCGCCGATTTCATCGGTGCCGGCTGCCGCCACACGGGTGACCTCGAGCCGGACCTTGTCATAGCGCCAGCTGTCGCTGCCGTTGGCCAGCATGGTATCCACGTTGACAGGCAAGGTAAAGCTGTTGTCATTTTGTGTCGGCGTCAGGGTGTCCTTCAGCGCAATTTGCTCCTGACCGGTCACATTGCCGTTCTCGTCCGTCAACAGGCCGTAGAGCTTGATGCTGTAGGTCGGCGTTTCCGCGTCCATGTCCTCTTGCGTCCAGTTGAACGTATAGGTCAGCTCGTTGGTTTTCTCGTCAACTTTTCCTTCGGTGTTTTTGTCCAGCGTCGGGGCTTTCAGGACATTCAGGTTCAGCTGCTTGAAGATGATCTGCGGGGTCTTCACCGTGGCCTGTTCAGCCCATTTCGGGTCATCGGTGCGGTTCACGTCGGAGAAGCAGAGCGGCGTCAGATGGGCATAGGTATAGCTGTGCTCGCCCGTGCGAACGATCTCATAGCCGTTCTTCCACCAGATTTCTTTGTCGGTGTCGTTTGTCTCGTTCGCATGGCTGGCGATGGCTGCGGACACTTCCTCCGCCGTGGCATCCCAGCGATACTTCATATCGCCCTTGCCGCTGGTGACGGGCACCGCGACAACGAAGAAGTCGGTGTAGTTCGTCATAGCATCCGACGGCAGGCTGTTCAGGTTGAAGGTGACGGGAGACCCTGTCACAATGCCCTCCCGCGCGGCCAGCGTGATGTACTGGCCGTTCAAAGATACGCCGTTGACTTCGTCATTGCCCATATATTTTGCCAGCAGCATGACGCGGTAGGTCGGGTTGCCGTGCTCGCTGCCGTTCTTGACCGTCGGGGTAAAGCTGAACTTCACGGTTGCTTCAAAGCTTTCCGCTGTCTGGCCGGTGTAGGTCACATACTCCGTGCTGCCGTCCTTTTCCAGCGTGCCCAGCGGCAGACCGTCCTCGTCCTGGCCTTTATCGTTGTTGTGGTCACGCCACTGGGACGGGAGATAGGTCTCTGACTTGTACTGGGCCGAGCGCAGATACTTTGTGCTGTTGCTGTTGACCGGGGTTGCCAACGCCGTAAGCGTCAAAGTGCGTTCCAAATGATTGGCCAGACGGATGTACTGCTTGCCATTCTTTGTAAAATCATAATTATACTTTCCATCGGTCAGCCTGACGGTCCAAGCCTCGTCTGTCGGGTATTCGGCGTAGTTTTTCAGCACCGCGACAACCTCATACTTGAATTCTCTCTGTTTTTCATCCGGCGTCTGGCACTGATTCCAGTCAAAGCCGCCGTTCTTGCGTTTGACCAGCCGGAACTCAATCTCCGGTGTCGGCAGGGCGTGCATAAAGGTCTGCACGCCGCTGGTGTTGAAGTTGTCAGCCTGATTCGGGTCGTCGTTGGTGTTGTAGGGCGTTACACGCACGACGAAGTTACCCGTCCACGCTTTATCAGCCACAAAGGTATAGCTGCGCTGGTAGACGTCCGCGGTCAGGTAGGCGACCCCGGTGATGTTGCCTACGGCATCGCAGGGCAAAATCTCCACACGGTAATAGGAGGCAGGGCTGGCGTCCGTATCGGTAGGCGCTTTCCACGTAACCTCGTAGCGGCCATAGACGTTGTTGTCCGCCTTCTGCACCTGGCTGGCCTTGACTTGGATTTCTCCCGGCTTGGCGGGCTTGGTGCTGTCCAGCACATACTTATAGTAGTTCTGGATGACCTCGTCGGTGATGTCGGTAATATCAACGTCCGGTTTCGTACTGTTCGCGGCTTCGCCGAATTGCAGCATCACAGTCGCTCTCTGGTTGCCGGGATTGTTATCTTGGCCCGCGCCGGTGTCATCGAAAATGTAAGCTTTGTTACCGTCGGTCTTGATATAGGCAGAGTTTGGTTTGGCAGGCCTGCCCGCAGATGTAAGACCGCTAATCCACCACAAACTGTACGCTGCGCCGTTCCCATCCTCTGCCAAAGTGGGCAGGAACGCAATATAAGGATCTGTCTGACTATCGACGTTATAGCCTATGTACAGACGGTGTGCTTTTACTTTTTCCGAGGACGGATTCCACTCTGTTTCCTTGTAGGCCGGTTCATAGTTAGGATTATTCCAGTTACCTGTTTTTTGGGCTGGTTTTGTCGTGGTCAGTTTACGGGAATCTTTCTTAAAGAAGCTCTTGCCTGCATTTTCGGAATTTTCAATATAATAGTTGCCGTGGCCGGTGACATTCTCGTAACTCTGGCGCAAATAGGCAATCGGGAACCAATTTGTACCAACCGTCGCAAAGCAGTTCGTGACGTTGGTTGCTTTATTCGACCCTCTACCGTCGCCGCGGCTGCCGACAATGCCGATTTTTCTGCTACACGTAAAGTCTGTATTAAGGTTTCGGCAGCGGTCAATATTTACTGTAACATAATCAATATTTCCCTTGTCGTACGGGCCGATCCATGCCAGAATGCCGACTGCCTGCGATTCTGCCTTGATTGCACCGCTATTGACGCAGTCGATGATGTTCAGCGTCATAATATCGGTGACCTTCTTCATCTCGATTTTACCGATAATGCCCGCACAGTCATTCGCGCCGTTTGATTCATACCAGATTTCACCGTAGTTACGGCAGGAAAGCACATTTGTGGTGCCGCCGGAAATAGGCTGGTCAATAAAGCCGACAATACCGCCGACTGCACCGTAACCGCTGTTTTTGTCGTTCGTGTTTGTTGTGATTTTGCCAAAATTGAAGCATTTCTGCACGGTTCCGCCGTAGTCCAGCCAATAGGCGATCACGCCGCCCACATTGGCCGAGCGGCTGTTGAACACACTGCCGCAGTTGACTACCTTGCTGACAGACCACCGGTCATCGCTGCGGTTCTGCTGCTGGCCAATGACACCGCCCACATGGACAACAACACGATTTTCCCTCTTGTAAATGTTGTCATTGTCTGTATCGTCCTTGTTCTTAGACCCATCAAACACGCGCGTAAACCGGCGCACAGCGGCACAGTTTACCACAGTGTCCAGCACGCTTTTGTCTGTGACGTTGGATTCGTTCTGGCCGACAATACCGCCGACGGTGGATGCCGTTGTCGCATTGTCAGAATAGACAAACCACTGGCCGGTGGCGGAAGTGTCGATTGTACCGCGGAGAGAGTTAAAGCCTGCCAGACCGCCCAGATAACCGGCGGCACGGACGGTCTCGCTGTTGTTGCTGCCGCGCAGGGCGACAAGCAGATCATTGGCGGCAAGACCGCTTTGGCTGTAGACGTACCCATAGCCTTGTACAGACACAGTGTCAACGCCCTTGAGGCCCGCGTAGGTCTTGCCTGTGGTCAGCTCTGCCGCCATGCTGTTGATGCCGGCATTGGCATCTGCCGCACCCAGCCAATTATCAACCTGTGCAACAAGGGCGAGTTTTGTTGTGTCGCCGCTGACCAGCGCTTTTTTGCTGCCGCTGCCCGTGATAGTGCCGTTGTTGGAGCCCGCAACGCCGCCCACAAAGCCGTAACGCGCCGTGATGATGCTGCCCGCGCCGCCGTTGCTGCGCTCGGTGGCGACATAGCTGTTGGCGATTTCGACATTGTTGCGGCCCGCAATGCCGCCCACATGGCTGGCACTGGCGAGCTTTTCGTCTGCGGTCTGGGTCGTGGTGATGTTGCTGATACCGCTGACCTGCAGTTTGATGTATTTGACCTCACAGCCGGTGATCGTGCTGTTGTTCAGACCGGCAATGCCGCCCACCGTGCTGCCGGTGCTGCGTGCACCGACGGAGACAAGGCCGTCCTCGCCTGCCTCGCCGCCCATCGTGCCGGAATAGGTACACTGATCCAGGGTACCGTCGTTCTGGCCTGCGACGCCGCCCAAATTTGTATATTTATCAAGATTTTGTGTAAGGTCCAGCAGAACGTTGGTGCTGCTGACCGTGCCGTGCTTCGTGGTGCAGCCCACCGCGCCGCCCAGCGTGACGGTGTTGGTGCCCGCGCGCAGGCCGTCGTTCAGCGCCAGCGCGCCGTTTTCGACCTTACAGCCGGTGACGGTGCCCTCGTTCATGCCCGCAAGGCCGCCGATGGTGACCGCCGGGGTGCTGAACCGCACGTTGGCGTTTGCCGCCAGCTTCACGTTGCGGATGGTCGCGTCCGCGCGGTTGTACGCCGCAACAGCGCCGATGCTCTCCGACGTGCCGGTGATCGTGCAGCCGCTTACACTGCTGTTGTTTTCCAGCCCGCTGCCTTGGCCGATGATGCCGAAGTTCGTGGCCGTGACGCCGCCCGCCGTGCCGTTGGCCGCGGTGACGTTGGCCTTGACCTGCACATTCTCAATCAGCGCGTCTTTATTATTATTGCCCGCGATGCCGCCCGCCTCGCCGTTGGTGGCGTAGACCTGATTCTGGGCATGGACGCAGGCGCTGATTTTGCCGCCCTCGTAGTTCTCGCCCGCAATACCGCCCGCATATTTTGTGCTGGCGCGCACCGAGGCGTAGTTATCCACACGGGTGATTTCGGCACGGTTCGTACCGGCCACGCCGCCCGCGTAGTTGGCGGCAGTGACGCTGCCCCAGACCGTGCCGGTGGTGTTTTCAGCGCTGTAAATACTGCCCTTATCCGTATTGATACCGGCCACGCCGCCCGCATAGCCGGTGGCGGTGACACTGCTTTGCAGCTTGCCGGACAGCGAGATATTGCCGACGTTGGCACCGGCCACGCCGCCCGCGTACTGGTTGGCCTCCACCGTGCCAGTGCTGCTGTTGTCCCCCGTGCAGATGCTTGCCGCAGTGTCACCGCCCAGGTTGACGCCCGCAATGCCGCCGACATAGCTGTCGCCGCGCACAGCGCAGTCTTTAACCAGGTAGGCAGACTGAATAAGACCGCCGTTGACGCCCGCAACGCCGCCCAGATAGGTATACCCGGCTTCACGGTTGCCGAGGGACGCCGCCATGCTGCCGCCGGTGATCGTGCCCTCGTTCCAGCCCGCAAAGCCGCCCGCGGCGCACTTGTGAGCCACTGTGCCGTAGTTTATGCAGTTTTCCAGCGTTGTGTTGGGTGTGGCATAGCCGATGATACCGCCCGCCAGTGCGCCGTGCACGTCGTCGAAATCATAGCGGCCATCGGCCAGCGCGTTCAGCGATACGCCGCCTTTAAACGCGCCGTTGTTGGACGGGTTCAGGCCGCCGACGGACAGGGCGTTCTGCATTGCGCCGTTGGTTGCATTTTGAATCGTCAGCTTCGTTTTAGCGTCGTTTGCGCCGACGATGCCGCCGACGTAGATGTTGGCCTGCAGGTTGAGCTTGTTCTGGAAGTTGGCAAGGGTGACCTCGCCATCCGCCGTTTGCGCGTCGGTGCTGTCGGTCAGCACGCCGGTTTTCATGTCAATCGTCGGCAGCAGCGCCGTCAGCGTAACGTCTGCGGGCTTGTCCGCCAGCAGACGGTTGTAGCCGATGATGCCGCCCGCGACGGCGTCGGCCTCGACGCGGCCCGAGGCCACATCTGTTATAAACGCGCCGCCCGTCACGGTGAAGCCGCCCACCGGCAGGGTGGGGCCGATGACG
>ERZ791872.1737-NODE-1737-length-11844-cov-3.703876_pt1 | contig 11844 bp, 11 predicted proteins | sample MGYA00510279_ERZ791872 | MGnify/ENA primary metagenome ERZ791872 (study PRJEB30046, sample SAMN00792103) | human gut metagenome | study: EMG produced TPA metagenomics assembly of the A metagenome-wide association study of gut microbiota in type 2... | reverse complement strand
GTAAAGTTAATGACGGAAGTTTGAGGAAAAAATACGTGGTTTACCGAATGCTTACGATAAACTAACCTATTATATACAATGTATATGAGAAATGTAATTTATAAGATGCTGATAGGGTGCTACATGGTGGCTGCCCTGTTGTTAGTGAGTGCCTGTAATGACAATGTGGATATACAGCAGTCTTACCCGTTCACTGTCGAAACGATGCCTGTACCGAAGAAATTAAAGGTAGGTGAAACGGCGGAAATACGCTGCCAGCTTCACCGGGATGGGCGGTTTGAGGAAACAAAGTATTTCATCCGCTATTTTCAGCCGGACGGGGCGGGAACGCTGAAAATGTCCGATGGAACGGTTTTACTGCCGAATGACCTGTACCCGCTTCCGGGTGAAACATTCCGGCTTTACTATACCTCTGCATCGACCGACCAGCAGACGGTAGATGTGTATTTTCAGGATAGCTTCGGACAGGTGCAACAACTTACGTTTTCATTTATTTAATAATGATAGTAGTAAGAGAAAATAGCATGTTTGGTGTTATTAAAATTATTTCAGACTAAAATAAACATCAAAATAAAAAGAACTATTTCTACTATTCTATTAATTAATAGTAGAAATAGCTCTTTATATACTCTAATTGCTATTCCAATGTATATTCAGGTTCTATCCCTGTTATTTTATCTATAGCATTAAACAAATCTATGAAATAAATAAAGTGCTCTTTATTTTGAAGCCCTCTTACTAATTTAGAGAGCGCTTTTTTCTTTGATTCTTTTATTTTATATACTTCGGGGATATCTGTAGATTCTACGATGTCATTTTCAACCAAAAATGTTTTGCCAAAATAATGTTCAATTTCAAAGAAATTAAATGATTGGTCTTTCTTTAAATATATGTCCATCTCGCCGGGTACAGGGAGTAAAAGCGCATATGCTTCGCAGCTAATATGCTTTCGTACAGTATCATTTATATATTTTTCAAAAACAGAAGGTTTAAGTCCTCTAAATTCTTGCAAACCTTTAGCATCATGGTCAAAAATACCAATTATAACTCCATTTTTATCTATTAAAGATTTACAATTCATAATTACCTTACTAACCTCAATGGCTCCACCTGATTCATTTCCCGCTGGTTTTATACTCCAATAGGGGGATTGTCCCGTCAATACATAAAAAGCATGTTCTATAATTTCAGCGTCAGATTTCCCCTCAACAATTAATTGAACTTTTTTATCTAAAGATATGGTATCCAATTTAGTAAACCTAACTCTACTAGCCGGCAATTTTACTAATTCTCTAACAGGGGATGATATCTTAGGGAAATAATTATCTCTAATTTCCTTTTTCAATTTGTTGTATTTCTCATTATTAAACGTGCTAAACGAAAAATCTAGGATTGTATATAGCCCTGGATCTTTCAGTATTTTATCGTTTTCTAAAATTTGTTCTAATGCTTGGGGATAACATATTCGTTTTGAATCCAACACCAGAGCTAAAGTGATTGCTTTTAGCGCATTAATTGCTTTGCCTGTATCTTTATAATCTTGATAATAAAAATCAAACGCCATTTTTAATGGTTCTTTTATTGTTACAGAATTGAATGTTTCGTAAAAATAGAATAGATTCATTATTTGAAGAATTGGTATTGAATAACTTCTGAAAAGAATAACATCGTCTGCCGCTAGTTTGATAAGTATATCTGTGGACTTTGCATTAAGGTCTAATGCTTGTAATATAGCATCTTTTCTCAAAGTATTATCTGTTTGATATAAAGCTTGCAATAAATATCCAGCACCAAGTACCCCAGACATGAAATGTTTTAACGCAGTAGCCTTCTTTAATTTGGCAATTATTTTTTCTAGAAAAACGGGCATATCTTTAGACTTTCCTGCATAAAATACTGCTGCATTTTGTAGCTTAAAATCGAAAAAATTTTCAATCAATAAGTCTTCCTTATCTCTTCGGTGTTTAAATATTTCCAAAGCGCCATAATATTCCATATATGAATCATGGCTGAATTGCACCCATTTATTATCTTTAATAATAAGAACTCCTGTATTATCAATTAAATAATCTAGCACTTCTCTCAATGTACCTTTTTTTATTGGCAATGTTTTTTCTTTAAAATAATTTTCAAAAAAGATAAAAAACTCTTCTTTTGTTAATGGAATATGTTGTTCCTTTTCCAGAAGATGCAATGCGTATAATGACAATATTCTTTCCTTAAATGAAATATCAACAAATTCAATCCGACTAGAAACAGTCAATCTCCCTATAATTAAGGAGTTAAAATTGTCGTAAATATCGGCGATTGTTGCTGGAATCTCTAAATTATTCTCTTCGTATAATATAGATATAAGAGATAGTGTTAAAGGAGTAATAGGAAGTCTTTCGATAATTCTGTTTTCACGTAATGCATCAAGAAGTGATTCCGTTTTAGAATTCTCACCAAGAAAAAAGTTTGATATAAATTTCTTAACTTGTTCATTATTGAAACGTTCAATCGTATAAGAATCAAATATTTTCTCTCCGAGAGATTCCATCTTATCTGAATTTCGAGATGTAATTATATACCTAATTTTATGATTCTGCGATAAATTCTGTAACTCGTTCAATATCATTTTTTGTTCTTCACCTCCAAACTCATCTATACTATCAATTAAGAGAGTTATTTGATAACTTTTAGATAAATCTTCTAAATTGAAATTCGCAAAAAATACAGATAACTTTTTAGTTACTAATTGGTTTATTTGGTATTTTTCTTCTAAAAGCTCTAACGTACTTATACAAACAGGTATGTTTTTTCTTTCAATATTTTCTTGATTTAGTTTGATTAGTTTTTCTCCAACTTTCTTTAAAAGAGTAGATTTTCCTGTCCCAGCATCACCTGATATAACAATGGGGTTCAAGTTTTTAACAACGTCATCTATTAAAATTCTTTTTTTTACGGGCGTTTGAGTCGCTTTCTCTTCGTAAAAATGAGTAATTCTAGGTTCAATATATATATCTAAAATCTTCTGATATTTATCATTAAATATTTTAAGTTTCTTTAGTTCATTATCTTTTGATATATTTTCGTGAAAATATTTTTCGTATTCTAACAACGCTAAATCTTTATGCTTCCAAAAATCATCATAATGCTTATTTATCAAATCTATGAGATTGTCTCTGCCTATAAAATTAAGCTTTATTTGTGGTATTATTTGAGTTAAACTGCGCTCAAATCCATTTGAAATGTTTTTAGGAGAAACTAAATACGTAACATCAGGCTTTATTCTGTTATGATAATCAAGTATTGTTTTTTCAATTTCATCTACATTAACAATACCACTCAATCTTTCTTCTAACAAAATAAACATATATTTTTCAGAACTCAAAGGACTTTCTCTGATAGCAGTAATTGAATTTGCATCCACAATAGTGTCCGTATATCCTAAAAAACTAATCAAGTTTCCCATTAACTCTTTAAAATCTTCAATTGTGATTTCTTCCAGTTTTTCAATTTTATCTTTACTTATCATATTTCGCTATTTATATGTTGTTAAACATAAAAAGAAACAATCTCTTTACTGATATTTTATTTCGTAAAGATAGTGATTTTAATCAATAGAGAATGTTTACATAAAGAAAAATAGTACTTTTTACAGAGTTTCCAGCCATTATAGAATGCTTTCTTTACTAAAGTTCTTATAATAGAGGTAGAGTTCTTCCAATTTTTATAGATGCCTAAATCATTTACGAACTTTCAATTTAGTTTCTACTCATAAATGAAAGTAGTTTAACTGGATTTCTATGTCCTATTATTCTTTGCAGTTTTTAAGCATCTTAGCAAATACCTAAATTGTTTTCTTTGGAGCGCGATAAGTCTAATACTATAAACCCTTTTTCATGAATGCGCCTAAACAGCATTTTACATATTTTTCCTCTCCCGGTGTTTGGGTAATGCTTACCCCGTTTTTGTTTAAAGTTTCCATATCGTTATAATTTAAAATGAGTTGTCAGATAATCAAAAGCGAAAGCAGTACAATGAAAATAAAAGCCATACACAACAGGTAAACGGCGGAGATAAACAGCCAGAGAAAGAACCGGACTATATAAAAGCCTATGATTAGGACTATCCATGCTCCGGTGGTGCTGGTGGCTACCTGATAGATAATAAAAGCCAGTATTACCCACCTTAAAACGGTCTTTATGTTATTATATACTTTCATTGTCTTTGTGTGTTGCGGGTGGATTGCTCCACCCGATTAGTAATCAGGCACAACGGAAAACAAAACCGTTATCCATCCAGTAATCAGTCATAAACAAGTCACGGGCAAAAGCCGAATAATCAAAGTAGGTCTTTGCGAACTCCGGCAGTTCGTAACATTCCTCTACGATTTCATAGGCGTAATCTTCCTCGTCTTTATATTCTCCCTGATATTCGTCCTCAAAGGAAGAAACAAGGTCGTCCGCATCTTCTTCGCTTATATCGCTGTTGTGATGGTCGCACCATACGAAAAATGCTTCCTGCTCGGTTTCGCTTAGTTTTTCGATGGCATCCCGTAGCTCAAAGAACTTATCAGAAAGCCAACTTTCGGAAATCAGGGCTTCGGGTATGTTCTCGATGTCCTGAAACATAAATTCCGGGTCTTCTTCGTCCTCGTGGAGTTCCCGACACGCTTCCAAAAACTCGTCCTTGTCCGAATAGTCGGAAAGGTCTAACCACTTGCCGAAAAGTGAACCACTGTTATACTTGTTGTAAGTACCTACATAAACTCTTGCTTCTGATAATGTTACTACTTCCATGACTTTTGAATTTTAATCGTTTACATCGCTTGTCGCCCACCACGTAAATTTTTCCTTTAACTGAATGGGAACATTGTCTTTTCAAAGGTTCGGGACTGGTACAGGGCAAATTATTATTTATGAAATACTACCCGCAGGTGTGGAGATTTCTAAAAAATAATTTGAACAGTAACAGGCACGGATATACCTTTGACAATGTTCCAATCAGTTTTAGGGAAAATTTTTCTCTTGTTTGAGAGGATAGAAGTAAAAGCCATCGGGCTTTTTGTATTGGGTAATGAGAGAGTAAAAAAAGGGCTTATAAAAGCCCCTCGTCTGTAAAACTGTAATAGCTTTCTTCTGTCAGGATGATATGGTCTAACAGGTGTAAATCCAAGACCTTGCAGGCTTCTTTTATTTTTGAGGTGATTTGTTTGTCCGGTTCGCTCGGACGCAGGTTACCCGATGGGTGGTTATGTGAGAGGATGATGCCCGAAGCATGGACTTTCAGGGCGGTTTGCTGGATGATTTTCACGTCCATTACAGTTTCAGCCATGCCGCCTTTAGAAATAAGGGAAACGCCTAAAGCCTTGTTTGCCCGATTGAGGAACATTACATGACTTTCTTCGTGGTGTTCCATACATTCCGCATAGAACGGTTTCAGATAAGAGTAGGACGTTTCGGATGAGAGTATTTTCACCCTTTCGGATGCTTTTACATTGTCTTTATAAGAGATAGTGATTTCCGGCATGGTAAATTCTGTTGTTTTCATGACTACTGAATTTTAAATTAAACAATAAGAAATTTTGCCGGACACCCACAGTTTGGCGGGGACTTCAACCATATCTTTTCAAAAAATACGACCCGCAGGTGTGGAGATTTTTTAGAAAACCGGAACGGCTCGGATTTGGTATTTGTCCCCACCGGGCTGTAACTTTGCTAAAATTTGTGATTGAGATACATTACTTTAGGGAACTGAAAAGGGGTATCACTGGTGACACCGCTTAGACAACCGAATACCTTAAACCGTTATTCGTCATAGGTTCTATATCCTATCGGTTTGCGTGGCTTCGGTTCGGGCTTGCTTAGTAACTGGGTCAGTGCTTGATAAACCTCGCTGAATTGTGCATCCGTACTCTGTTCCAGTTCTTCGATGCGTTTAAGAAGTTCCTCGTAACCGATTGACATTTGGCGCATGAGGACGAAAGCACGCATGATGGAAATATTCACGTCTATGGCGGTCTGACTGCGTAAAACACTGGATAGCATCGCTACTCCCTGCTCGGTGAAACAATCGGGAAGTATATAGCTGTGTTTCAGGTTCTCCGACAACTGGTCACAATTTGTGACCAGTTCGTCCCATTCCTCTTTTGTCATGGTAAAGCGGAAATCACCGGGGAAACGCTTTTCATTACGCTTTACTGCCTGTTTCAAGGCTTTGGTCTGTACTCCGTAAAGTTCCGCCAAATGGAAATCGAGCATGACCCGGCAACCTCTGACCTCAAAGATTTTGTTTTGGATGATTTGTAAGTCCATAATGTTATTATTTAACGGTGAGTAATTGGAAGCATAAAGGGACTTATCACAAATTGTGATAAGTTCTCTATATACCTATTTCATAGATACTTCTTTGTAGATTTTTTCAATGCCGACAAACTTCTTATCAAGCCCCTGCATATCGTTACTGATTTTGTTGTTGGTGATGCGGGCGTATATCTGTGTCGTTTCTATATTGGTGTGTCCCAACATCTTGCTGACTGTTTCAATGGGTACACCTTTGGCAAGCGTAGTCGTGGTTGCGAAAGTATGCCTCGCAAGGTGAAATGTCAAGTTCTTTTTAATTCCACATACATCCGCTATTTCTTTCAAATACGCATTAAGTTTCTGATTGCTGATAATGGGAAGTACCTTTCCGTCCGGCAATTTACCTTTGTATTTTTCCAATATCATTTTAGGAATATCCAGCAAGGGAACATTCACGTCTGTATTTGTTTTTTGGCGTTTCGTAATTATCCATAGGTTACCATCAAAAGACTTGCGGATATTATCTTCCTTTAAATTTGCAACATCCACATAAGCCAAACCACTGAAACAGGAAAAGATAAAAACATCACGCACCTGTTCCAACCGTTCGGAAACCATCTTCTTTTTGAGGATTATCTTTATTTCATCCTCTGATAAATAACCTCTATCCACTTTTTCCAAACGTATTTTATAATTGGCGAACGGGTCACCTATCAGGATGCCGTTATTACGGGCTATCAGGATAATGCGCTTGAAGAACTGCATGAACTTGGCAGTCGTATTATAACCGCATTTGCAGGTAGTACGCAAATATAACTCAAAGTCAGTAATGAACATCGGGGTTATTTCCTTTATAGAAATATCCGACAGGTTATATTTGCTTTGGATGAACTCGGCAAGATGGCGGCGGGTCACTTCATATTTGCGATAAGTGGCAATCGTTTTGGATATGCCGACCAACTGTTTCACATCGTCATTGTGCTTTTGGAAAAGGTTAAGGATGGTGTCGTGGTTCTCGCTATGCCCTAAAAATTCATTCTTCACCTTTTCGGCGGTAACATAATTGTCACGCCTTTGCAGTTCGTGATAAATGGTATTAAGGGATGCGTTTATATCATCCAGCAATCGGTTGATACGGGTAGCTTCCGCAGAACGTCCGGCGGCTTTACCAGCCTTACCGTCCCAAAGTTTGGGTTGAACGTCCAGCTTGGAATTAAAACGGCTTGCCACACCATCAATCGTGATGCGGACAAAAATAGGGTAACTGCCATTGATTTTTTGCTTGTCCTTTTTCACAAAGAAAAGAACGGAAAATGTACTCTTCATAAACTCACTTTTTTAGGTTACAAAACTACGTTAATTAGCTCAAAGTTAAGTTTATACAGGCTCGCCAAATAGCGACAGAAGTTCGCCAATTTCGGACTAAGTGTACCCCTTTTGGACTTTCAGTTGTCGGGGGTACGAGTTAGGTTACTAACTTTGTCTTTCAGGGTCTAAATGATGTCCGGTAGGGCAGACATAAGGGGATAAAAAAAGTCCCACAAATCGTTGAATTTGTAGGACTTGGCTGTTCATTGTCCGGTTTTGTCCGGTTAGTTCAGCGGAGAGGGAGGGTTTTGAACCTGTAACTCTAACCGCTTATGTGTCAGCTACTTTGCTTTCAAGATTTCAAATAGGTAACGAAACAGTAACGATTTTCAACCGTTAAGCCTGTCTGACTTTGACCGCTGTTTGTCTGCCTAACTTTCGGGTTCAAAGATATGGCTTTCTTTTGAAATATGCAAATCATTGAAAATAAATATTCTGCGGTTAGTGCAAGGTGCAAGCTATATATATAAATATATACTTGCACCTTGCACTAAGATTTTGGCTTAAATCCCTCCTAATGCACCTGTCAAATCCTGTATATCAGAAAAACCATTCTCGTCAAGATATGAATTGATGCCGTTTATTACTTTTAGGCTTATAGTCGGGTCTATAAAATTATATGTCCCTATTTGAATAGCGGTAGCACCAGCAAGGAAAAATTCTATTGCATCTTGCCATGACGATATTCCACCTAAACCTATAATCGGAACTTTAACAGTCTTATATGTTTGCCAAACCATTCGTAATGCAACAGGTTTGATGCAAGAGCCGGACAACCCACCAGTTACAGTAGATAAGATAGGTTTACGAGAATTTATGTCAATAGCCATCCCCATAATTGTATTTATCATAGAAATAGCATCTGCCCCTGCATCTTCTACTGCTTTAGCAATATCTGCAATATTTGTTACATTTGGGGATAGCTTAACAATCAACGGCTTATTGTAAACCTGTCTGACTGCATTAACAACGGATGCTGCACCTTTAGTTGTTACTCCAAACTCCATACCTCCATGTTTTACATTCGGACAACTTATATTTAACTCTATTGCCGGAATTTTATCTAATGTGGCTACTGTTTCGGCACATTTTACATAAGATTCGATGGTCGTTCCTCCAACATTTACAATCATATTTGTATCTATGTCTTTTATTGTTGGATATATATTATTCACAAAATAATCTACACCTTTATTTTGAAGCCCAACTGCATTCAACATTCCTGATGGAGTTTCCGCCATTCGAGGGTACGGATTACCCTCTTGCGCATATAGCGTTGTTCCTTTTACAAATATTCCTCCTAATAAAGACACATCAAAGAAATCTGAAAACTCTGTTCCATATCCAAAAGTTCCCGATGCAACTGTTACAGGATTTTTAAAATCAATACCACTTATTTTTGTTTCTAATTTTGCCATTATAACGATTTTATGCGTTTACGATAATCTCTTAAATCCTCTTCCCTAAAATTATTTTTAATGGACTGTATTTCTTTTAATATCCGTTCTCTTTCTTTGGGTAGAACTCCAATAAAAGGTATGGGATTAGATACAGTGTTTGCTAAAAGATGAACACAATTAGATGGTTGGAATCGTTCAATAAACATTTCCATTTCTTCTATCCGTTCATATTCCGATGCTTCAATAAATGTCCCCATTCCTATTTCCTCATAAAGAACTGTATCGGGAAATACGGTTAAAGAAAGTACATTGATAATATACGGATGCAACAAACTAAAGGTATCAGCTGTATTAATAGCATTGCGTTCCCCTTGCCCCTTTCCTGCAAGCCCAATCAAATACGTGAAATTATATTCAATGCCAGCATTCTCTAATTTTCGACATTGTTCAACAATATCCATAACAGAATACCCTTTATTCATTTGTGACAGCGTAATATTATCTCCACTTTCTGTCCCGATAGAAATCCGGTCATATCCTAATTGACGTAATTCCATCAATTGCTCTATTGTCTTTTGTTTTATATCGCTAATTCGAGCGAAACAGCCGATATTTTGCACTTCCGGAAGATATATCTTTATTAAAGTGGCAAGTATTTTCAGTTTTTCAAAGCTAAGTACAAACGGATTTGCACCAGTTAAAAATACTCTTCGTGCTTTTGGTTGATATAGCTGGGCTATTTCTAAATTCCTTTCAACTTCTTCACGGAAAGCAACTCTAAACTGCGTGTCTTTATACAAACTACAGAATTTACACCTATGATGTGAACATCCTATAGTGGCTTGAAGCAATAGTGAATTTGCTTCGTAAGGCGGTCTCCAAACAGAACCAGTAAATTGCATTCTTTTTAATTCCATTGATTTATCCATTTTATAATCACACCAAATTTTGTATTTCCAATATATTTAGTTACTTTTGCGCAAACAAAGATATAAAGTTACTTAGTATAAAAAAAGAACTTACATAAAGGTAAGATGCTTACCACAAGGTAACTCTTGTTGATTGACAATTATTTAAAGATAAAAAATATGGAAGAAAATCATTATAGAGAAGCGGTATGTCCAGCGTGTGGTATTATAGACCGTTTTGGTGATAAATGGTCTTTAAGAATACTGGTCTTATTGCAAAAAAATGGGACAATGCGTTTTAATGAATTAATGCGCAATGTTCCTAACATATCTCAAAAGATGCTGACTACAGCATTGAAAAAATTAGAAGCGGATATGTTGGTAAATCGTAAATTATACCCCGAAATACCTCCCAAAGTAGAGTATAGCCTTACACCACTTGGCGAAAGTCTTATGTTGCCTTTAGATGGGATTATCCAATGGGCATTGGAACATTCCGATGAAATCTTGAAACATCGTAATAAAATGGAATCAATTAAGAAAAAGCAGGATGATTAACTATCCTGCTTTTTCTTATAGTTGTAGGTCGCAAATATTGCGTCCTTATTCGATTGACATTTTACTAACTGCCAATAAGAACCAAATGTTGCTCCGATAAAGCCTATTCCTTTTCCTACAAAAACCGGAATATGGCAAATAGTTATTTCATCCAATAATTCTAATTGAATTAATTCCGTTAATAATTTAGCACTTCCTATGACTAATATTTCATGGTGCTGCTTCAATCCTCTTATTGCACCCAATGGCTTTTCAGTAAGAAATGAAATATTGCTATTGGGGAGTATATTATAATCGGAATGCGAAACGACATAAATAGGCTTTGTTTTATAAACTTGCCCATCTAAATGCTCAAAAAGATAATTGTATGTATTAGCACCGACTAATAAGCAAGAAGCATTTTCAAATAAACTTTTAGGTATCGCCCTTACACTTTGTGGAATCCAATCCAATTCTCCATCGACAGACGCAATAAAACCGTCAAGAGATAGTGCTATAAATGATTTTATCTGCCCCATAAATATTGGTTTTAACAGTTAATAATCTTTGATAACTGCCCGCCAATACCCCCAAAAAGAAGCGTGGCTCTTACACTGCTTCAATGCGAGGTACTGGCAATACCCAAACGAGGAACAGGCAAGACCACGCTATGATAAAACATAGCATATCCTGCGCTGAATATCCCCTCGTTTTGAAAAGTGCCAGTTTTCGCATTGGGACGTTCGGCGAACGTATATGTTATATATAAAGACGAAATCACAGCCGAAGCTGTTCAATCGCCGTTATTTTCTTATGTTACTTTTGCAAAAGTAATAAAAATCACTGGAATAACCGTGCAAATAATAGAAATCCTGCCGTGTTATCACAACATGGCAGGACACAAGCACATGAAACACACAAGTTTCGTCCATACGCTTATGGGGTGTTATGTTCTATTGAAGATTATATGAACCGATAACAAAGAAACTTTGGTTTGCCATGTCTTTGGTGATGATGTCCCTTTCCCGCATGAAGCGGATATAACTCTTTGCAGTACGTTCCTTGATGTCCAAGACCTGCTGCAACTGCTCACAAAGGTCTATGTAGGTGATACGTGTCTGCCGCCCGAAGATGTCACGTGCGACATTCACCAGTTCCCTTTCCTTGCGCTTCTCCTTTTCCTCACGGGGTTTCTCGCCCTTGTACACGTGCATCCCCGCTTCCTTGTCCCATGCAAAGAGCATCAAAGGAACGTCCAACGGGCTTCCGTCCCTTACTTTCAGAGCTTTTACCACCGACTGGGCGGGTTCATCGTCTTTCTCTATCGAAAGGATTGTAGCCGCC
>ERZ791872.1726-NODE-1726-length-11929-cov-2.151929_pt1 | contig 11929 bp, 9 predicted proteins | sample MGYA00510279_ERZ791872 | MGnify/ENA primary metagenome ERZ791872 (study PRJEB30046, sample SAMN00792103) | human gut metagenome | study: EMG produced TPA metagenomics assembly of the A metagenome-wide association study of gut microbiota in type 2... | reverse complement strand
TGGGGGCGGCGTGAAGCGCTGCGGCATTCCGTTTTTGCCGAGGCGATAAAAGAACGGGCGGCCTGTCGGAATGCCGAAAAAAGTGAAAAGGTAAAAGAGCTTCCGGAGAAAAAGCTGGCGGCGGCAAAGCCATGCAGCCTTGCGAAGCAAAGTGCAGGCCATGGGGCGGATGCGGCCAAAAGGGGAACTGCGCCCGCAGGCGCGTATAGAAGCGTGCAAAGTCCCCTTGCGGACAACCGCGCCGAAAGGGGATGCGGCCCTTAGCGCTCAGCTGTCCCCTTTTTCATTTCAAACAATGCTGTGCGCCCCGCGGGCCGGCGCGGGGCGTTTAAAGCGAAGCTGCGGCGAAGACCGCCGTGCGCGGCGAACGGGGCCAAACGCCTGTTCGGAAGCACCTTGGCGAAAAAGCAGTTCTTTTCCAAGATGAAACAGGCTGTCCGGCTTGAAAAAACGGGCGGCCCGTTTTATACTGGAAACATTGGCGTGCAGCAGTGCGCCGGACGGAGGGAAACGCCATGGCTGAGAAGCTGCGGAATATGACTGCGGTATACCTTTTCCGGGAGGGGAAACTGCTGATGCTGTACCGGGTCGGCTCCCGCGTGGTAGCGCCGTCCTGGTGCGGCGTAGGCGGCCATTTTGAGCAGGCCGAATTGAACGACCCTCGGGCCTGTGCTCTGCGGGAGCTGCGGGAAGAGACCGGCCTTACGGAGGAAAGCCTGGAGGAGCTGCGTCTGCGGTATATCACGCTGCGCATGAAAAACGGGGAGATCCGGCAGAATTACTATTTTTTTGCAGGGCTGAAACCCGGCGCCGCAGTGAGAGGCACATGTGATGAGGGCAGGCTGGAGTGGGTGCCGTATGACAGCGTGCTGAAGCGGGAGATGCCTTTCACGGCAAAGACCGTTTTGCGCCATTATCTGCGTGTGGGCTGCAGGACCCGGTGCATCTATGGGAGCGTCACCGAAGCGGAGGACAGTGCATTTACGGAGCTTGCGGAGTTTTAAACCGCGCCGTAGGCTTAGCCCGGCGCATGCACAGGACATCGCCCCGATGGGGCAGAAGGGACCGGATCTATGGCGACGTTTTTTCTTTGTATGATCTACGCGGCATTCATCAGCCTGGGCTTGCCGGATTCGCTGCTGGGCGCGGCGTGGCCCGCCATGCAGCCCGCGCTGGGCGTACCGCTGGACAGTGCGGGCGTGCTTTCAATGATCGTGGCGGGCGGCACGGTGGTGGCCAGCCTTTCGGCGGACAGGATGCTGCACCGCTTCGGCACCGGCCGTGTAACGCTGGTAAGTGTGACAATGACGGCCTGCGCACTGCTGGGCTATGCGCTTGCGCCGGGCTTCTGGTGGCTTGCGCTGGCGGCGGTGCCAATGGGCCTGGGCGCGGGCGCGGTGGACGCGGGGCTGAACAACTTTGTGGCGCTGCACTACGAGGCGCGCCACATGAGCTGGCTGCACTGCTTTTGGGGCGTGGGAGCTACACTGGGGCCTGTTATCCTATCGCTGTTCCTGGGCGGGAAGCATGGCTGGCGCGGCGGTTACGGCGCGGTGTGTGCCATCCAGTTCTGTCTGGTGGCGGTGCTGGCCGTCACGCTGCCCATGTGGGACAGATATGAGGACCGGGCGGCTCTGCGGGCCGAGGCCGCGGCCGCGAAGCAGGCGGGCAAAAAACAAAGCACGCTGAACATTCCGGGTGTGAAAGGCGCGCTGGCGACATTCTTTTTCTATTGTGCCATCGAGGCGGCCGCGGGCCTTTGGGGCGCCAGCTACCTGGTGGAAGCACGGGGGCTTTCAGCAGAGGCGGCGGCCCGGGGCGTGTCGCTGTACTTTCTGGGCATCACTTTGGGACGGTTCCTTTCCGGGTTTGCCAGTATGCGTATGAAAAGCGCGGCGCTCATCCGGCTGGGCCAGCTCGTCAGCGCCGGGGGCGCCGTGCTGCTGATGCTGCCGCTGCCTGCCGGGTTCGGCGTGGCGGCAATGGCCGTGCTTGGGCTGGGCTTTGCGCCCGTGTACCCGAGTATGATCCATGAAACGCCTTACCGCTTTGGGGCGGAGCGTTCCCAAGCGGTCATTGGCCTGCAGATGGCATGCGCATATGTGGGCACCACATTTATGCCCGCTCTGTTCGGCGTGCTGGCCGCACGGTTGGGCATCGGTCTGCTGCCGGCGTTCCTGCTGGCGGGCGTGGCCGGAATGCTGCTGTGTGCGGAACGCGTTCGCACGCTGTGCGGGCGGTAAAGGGGGAGAGGCATATATGCGGCCTTTGAAAATTGCCTTATTGCAGATAGCGCCCTGCGGCGGCTTGGAAGAGAATCTGGAAAAGGGAATCCGTGCCTGTCGGAAAGCGAAGAAGATGGGGGCGGATATCGCTTTGTTCCCCGAGATGTGGAGCAACGGATACAATATTTACGGACGGCCCGCGGAGGAGTGGAAGGCTGAGGCTGTTCCGTCCGGCGGCAGCTTTGTCCGTTCCTTCCAGCGGCTTGCCGGGGAGCTGGAAATGGCCATCGGCGTCACGCTGCTGGAAGAATATGCGGGAGGCCCGCGCAATACGCTTGTTCTTTTTGACAGGTTCGGAGAGAGAAAGCTCGTTTACGCCAAAGTGCATACCTGTGATTTTGATGTGGAGCGGGAGCTGACACCCGGTGAGGATTTTTACGTTTGCGCTTTGGATACCGCCTGTGGTGAAGTAAAAGTAGGGGCAATGATCTGCTACGACAGGGAATTCCCGGAGAGCGCACGGGTCCTGATGCTGAAAGGGGCAGAGCTCATTTTGGTTCCCAATGCCTGTCCTATGGAGATCAACCGCCTTTCCCAGCTGCGGGGAAGGGCCTTTGAAAACATGCTGGCGGTCGCCACCTGCAATTATCCGGCATCTGTTCCGGATTGCAACGGCGGCTCCAGCGCTTTTGACGGCGTAGCATATCTTCCCGAATTGGAGGGCTCGCGGGATACCTGTATCCTGCAAGCGGATAAAGAGGAAGGAATTTATCTTGCCGCACTTGATTTGGCGCGGCTTCGCGCCTACCGCGAATGCGAGGCGCACGGCAACGCATACCGCCGTCCTGAAAAATACAGGCTTCTGGTGGAGCCGCGCGTTGAGCCGCCTTTTGTCCGGGCAGACCGTCGAAAATAGCAGCAGCAAAAAAGCGCGCCCTGAACAGGACTTTTGAAGGTCCCGTTCAAGGCGCTTTTTTGTATTCAGCTTCCGCCGGCCTCGCGCGCGACAATGCTTTTTTCTTTCCAGCGGCCGGAGAAATAGTACGGCACGCAGATGGCCAGCCCCAGCGCCCAGCCGATGGCGTAGCAGAAATGGATGTTCATCGGCCCGAAAAAATGCGCCAGCAGATAGGCCGCGGGCACACGGGCCAGCCACAGCGCCGCAAGGCTGGAGATCATAGGCACCATCATCTCGCCCGCGCCCCGCATGATGCTGGACAGCACGAACATAATGGCCAGCATCCAGTAGAACGGCAGAATGCGCGCCAAGTACGCAAATCCGCTTTCAATGACGGCGGGTTCGGTGGAGAACAGACGCATGCAGAAGCGTCCCGTAGGCAGCAGCAGCGCGGCCACCAGCACGCTGAAGCCGCAGCTCATCCACAGCGTGGCAACAGTGCCCTTGTGCACGCGCTCGGGCCTGTTGGCGCCGATGTTTTGCCCAACGAACGTGGTGGCTGCAGTGGCAAAGCTCTGGATGGGCATAAAGGCAAAGGTATCCAGCTTGTTGGCGCCGTTGAAGCCCGCCATAAACGCCGAACCGTAGCTGTTGATGAGCCGCTGCATGGCCATGACGCCGAAGCTGAACAGCGCCTGCTGGACGCCGGCGGGCACGCCCAGCTTGACGATCTGGCCGAAAAGCGCTTTGTCGAACTTGAAGCAGAACGGATGGATGTGGATCTGGGGATATTTTTTGTTGATGTAGAAAATGCCGAATATCCAGCTGAACGCCTGTGCAATGATGGTGGCAATGGCCACGCCCGCTACCCCCCAGTGGAATACCACCACGAACAGAAGGTCCAGTACGATGTTGATGATGCACGCTATGACAAGGAACAGCAGCGGCGTTTTGCTGTCGCCCAGGCCCTGAAGGATGCCGGAGTTGGCATTATACCCCAGGCTGCCGATCAGCCCGCCCAGCACGATGACCATGTAGATCCAGCACTGGTCCGCGGTGTCGGCCGGGACCGCCAGCAGCGCGATGATGGGGCGGCTGACAAGGATGCCCACGATGGAGAGCGGCACGATGCCGACGATGAGCGCGGTATAGATAGTGTCGATGGTGGCCTTCAGGCGTTCGGCGTCGCCCGCACCGTAGAACTGGCTCACCATGACCATGGCTCCGATGCCCAGCCCCATAAACATACTGGACAGCAGGAACACCACAGGAAACGCCGTACCCACGGCGGCCAGCGCCGTGCTGCCCACAAAGCGGCCCACTACGATGCTGTCCACCATATTGTAAAGCTGCTGGAACATGTTGCCCACCAGCAGCGGCAGCGCGAAAAACAGGATCAGTCTGGCTGGGCTGCCCTGCGTCATATCCGTCATATTGCTTTTTACTGTCTTTGCTTCCATTTCACAGCTTCTCCAAATCGTAAGGCGTTTCCTGATAGACGTAATAATTCAGCCAGTTCGAAAAAAACAGGTTGGCGTGGCTGCGCCAGCGGAAAACAACGCCCTTGGCAGGGTCGTCATCCTCAAAATAATTCTCCGGTACGGCGATGGGAAGGCCTCTTTTAACGTCGCGCTCGTACTCCAGACGCAGGGTGTCGCGGTCGTATTCCATATGGCCGCACACAAAGATCTGGCGGCCGGAATCCGTGGCGAGGATATGCAGCCCGGCCCTGCCGCTTTCGGCCAGCACACGCAGCGCAGGGCAGGCGTCCACCTCCTCGCGGCAAAGCTCGGTATGGCGGGAATGGGGAGCGTAGAACACTTCGTCAAAGCCGCGCACCAGCGGGTTTTTCGGGCGTGTCACCCGGTGGGCGAAAATGCCGAACACTTTTTGCGGCAGTACGCGCTTGTGGATGCCGTAATGGTAATACAGCGCAGCCTGCGCGCCCCAGCAGATGTGCACCGTGCTGTACACGTGCGTTTTGCTGTATTCAAAAATGGCGCAAAGCTCGGGCCAGTAATCTACTTCCTCGTAGGCCAGCATTTCCACGGGCGCGCCGGTAACGATCATGCCGTCGAAGCGCTCGGTTTTGATCTCGTCGAAGGTTTTGTAAAACGCCTCCAGATGCGCTCCGGGCACATGCGTGCTCTCGTGGGAATCCATGTGCAGCAGCGTCAGCTCCACCTGCAGGGGGCTGTTGGCCAGCATGCGGGCGATCTGTGTTTCGGTGGCGATTTTCGTCGGCATCAGATTTACCAGCAGGATGCGCAGCGGGCGGATGTCCTGCGTCATGGCGCGGGCCCGGTGCATGACGAACACGTTTTCTTCCTCGAGCGCCTTGTAGGCGGGCAGGGTCTGTGGGATGATCAGCGGCATAAAGCGGCGCTCCTTTCTGAACCCGCCCGGGGCGCGGGGCGCTGCCGCAGCGGGGGTACAGCATCCATTGTACGGCATGGCGGCGGCATCCGTCAAGCGCCGTGCGTCCATAATAATAAAGTATAAAGGTATTTACAAAGCGTGCCGGGCATGGTATGGTAAACAAGATAGCGTTTTGTAAAAGGGCGGCACTGTAGCATTCCAAAACGCCGGACCGTACAAAAATTTTTTCGTCACATGAAACAAGGCTCACAGCTTGTGCCTTCGGCGCAGGCGGCTCCATTCAGCGCGATTTCGCCCGTGGGCGAAACCGCCGCACTTTGTGTTTTGGCGAGGGCTTTTGCGAAACAGGACGGAAAAGCTGCAGGCGGGACGGAGTTTAAGGCGTCAGCCGCGGATTGTGCGGTGCGGCCCGGGAAAAAGGAGAATTTTATGTTAACTGTAACCGACGTCAGCCTGCAGTTCGCGGGCAGCACGCTGTATAAACACGTCGATCTGAAATTTGCGGCCGGCAACTGCTATGGCATCATCGGAGCGAACGGCGCCGGAAAGTCCACGCTGCTGCGCATCCTTTCCGGCGCGCTGGAGCCTACCACCGGCTCGGTGACTATGGGCGCGGACGACCGGATGAGCGTTCTGGAGCAGGACCATTTCAAATACGACGAGTACAATGTTATGGACACCGTCATCATGGGCAACCGCCGCCTGTATGACATTATGAAAGAAAAAGAAGCGCTGTATGCGAAAGAGGACTTTACCGACGCGGACGGTGAAAAAGCCGCTGAGCTGGAGGGTGAATTTGCCGAGATGAACGGCTGGGAGGCCGAGACGGAGGCGGACCAGCTTTTGAACGGTTTGGGCATTCCGATGGACCTGCATACCGCGCCCATGTCGGCGCTGGACGGACGCCAGAAGGTGAAGGTACTGCTGGCGCAGGCTCTGTTCGGCCGGCCGTCCATCGTGCTGCTGGACGAGCCCACCAACGGCCTGGACATTGAATCCATCGACTGGCTGGAAGAATTTTTGATGGATTATCCCGGCACCATCATCGTCGTCAGCCATGACCGCCACTTTTTGAATGCGGTTTGCACCCATATCGTGGATATCGATTACAACAAGGTGCAGATGTATGCGGGCAACTACGATTTCTGGTACGAATCCAGCCAGCTGATGCAGCAGCTCATCCGCAACCAGAATAAGAAAAAAGAGGAAAAGATCCGCGATCTGCAAAACTTTATCCAGCGCTTTTCCGCAAACAAATCCAAATCCAAGCAGGCCACAAGCCGCAAGAAGATACTGGATTCCATTACGCTGGAGGAGATGCCCGCCTCCAGCCGCAAATACCCTTATGTGGGCTTTGAGCCGGAGCGGGAGGCCGGAAAGGACATCCTGTTTGTGGAGGGCATCACCAAGACGGTGGACGGCGTGAAGGTGCTGGACAATGTCAGCTTTATCGCCAACAAGGGCGACAAAATCGCCCTCGTGGGCGAAAACGAGGCGGGCCAGACCGCGCTGTTCAAGATCCTGACAGGCGAGATGGAGCCGGACGCGGGCAGCTTCAAGTGGGGCGTTTCCACGAGCCAGAGCTATTTTCCCCAAGACAATTCCGCTTTTTTCGAGGGCTTTGACGAGGACCTTATCTGTTGGCTGCGCCAGTACAGCGAGGACACCACCGAAACATATCTGCGCGGTTTTCTGGGCCGGATGCTGTTTTCCGGCGACGAGGTATACAAGCCCGCAAAGGTGCTGTCCGGCGGCGAAAAGGTACGCTGTATGCTCAGCCGTATGATGATGACCCACGCCAATGTGCTGCTGCTGGACCAGCCCACCAACCATCTGGACCTGGAGAGCATCCAGGCGCTGGCCGACGGCCTGGCGCGCTTTCCCGGCAACCTGCTTTTCTCGTCCCATGACCACCAGTTCATCGATGAGATCGCGAACCGCATCATCGAGCTGCCGCTGGGCCAGCCGGGCTGTCTGGACCGCACGGGCACTTACGAGGAATTTTTGGAATGGAAGCACAACCGGTGAGTGAAAAACGCGCGTTGCTCAAATCTGTTTTCGGCTACGAGGGTTTTCGCCCCGGGCAGGAGCAGCTCATCGACGCGCTTTTGCAGGGGCGCGACGCCATGGGCATCATGCCCACGGGCGCGGGCAAATCCATGTGCTACCAGTTGCCCGCGCTGCTGCTGCCGGGCATCACGCTGGTGGTGTCGCCGCTCATCAGCCTGATGAAGGACCAGGTCAACGCGCTGGTGCAAAGCGGCGTGCGCGCTGCATACCTGAACTCTTCCCTGACGGAGGGGCAGACGGCGAAGGCCATAGCCAACGCCATGGAAGGTGTGTATAAAATCATCTACGTCGCGCCCGAGCGGCTGTTCACGCCGCGCTTTCAGAATTTTGCGCAGGGCATGAACATCAGCATGGTGTGTGTGGACGAGGCCCACTGCGTGTCTCAGTGGGGGCAGGATTTCCGCCCCGGGTATCTGGATATCGCCCGCTTTCTGGAAACGCTGCCCCGCCGCCCCGTGGTGGGGGCGTTTACGGCCACGGCCACGGGCGAGGTGCGGGAGGATATCGTGCGCCTGCTGGGCCTCGCGGACCCTGTAACCGTGGTGACGGGCTTCGACAGGCCGAATTTGTATTTTGGTGTAGAGGAGCCGCGGGACAAATACGCGGCCGTCACACGGTATCTGGCAGCCCACACGGGCGCTTCGGGCATTGTGTACTGCCTGACGCGCAAGACCGTGGAAGAAGTGTGCGAAAAGCTGCGGGCTGACGGTTACGCGGCCACGCGCTATCACGCGGGCCTTTCGGCGGACGAGCGCCAGCGCAACCAGGACGCGTTTTTGTATGACGAAGCGCGGGTGATGGTGGCGACGAACGCTTTCGGCATGGGCATCGACAAATCCAATGTCAGCTTTGTGCTGCATTACAACATGCCAAAAAACATCGAGAGCTATTACCAGGAGGCCGGGCGCGCGGGCCGCGACGGCCAGCCGGCGGACTGCATTTTGCTGTATGGCGGCAAGGATGTGGTGACGAACCGGTTTTTTATTGAAAAGGACGATGAAAACGACGCGCTGGACGAGGAAACGCGCCGCCTGGTACGGGAGAAGGACGAGGAACGGCTGCGCCGTATGACATTTTACTGCCATTCCGGCAGCTGCCTGCGGGCGTATCTGCTGCGCTATTTCGGCGAGAACGCGCCCGAACACTGCGACAACTGCTCGGTGTGCAGCACGCAGACGGAAAAGGTGGACGTGAGCGGCGAGGCCCGCATCATCTTCCTGTTCCTGAGGGACCTGCGCTACCCGCTGGGCGCGGCCACTGTCATCGACGCACTGCGCGGCAGCGAGAGCGAGCGCGTGCTGCGCCACCGGCTGGAGCGTGCCGACGGCTATGGCCGCCTGCGCAGTGTTTCCGCCGCGCGGCTGCGCGCGATCTTCAACCACCTTACGGCCGCGGGTTATCTGGAACAGGCAGCGGGGCAGTATCCCACGCTTTCGCTGGGGGCGCCCGCGCTGGAATTTCTGGAATACGGCGGCACCGTCACGCTGCGCGTGGCCAGGGAGGCACCCCGCGCCCACGAGAGCACGGCGGCATTGCCCGCGGATATGGCGCTGTTCGAGCGCCTGAAGGAACTGCGTTTGAAATTCGCAAAGCGCGCGGGCGTGCCAGCGTTCGTTATTTTCACCGACGCGACGCTGCGCGCCATGAGCGCCCAAAAGCCGCGCACGATGGCTGAATTTTTGAAGGTGCCGGGCGTGGGCGGCAAAAAGGCCGACGCCTACGGCAAAGCGTTTTTGGAACGGATCGGGGAGGAAAGCTGACATGGAAAGCAGTGCGGCGCTGCCGCACGCAGCCCGGGAACTGCTGCTGAAAGGCGGCGGCTGTGCCGTGAACTTCGAGTGTGCGCCGGAGCTTTGCGCGCCTTTGCGCGCGGAGCTGGCCCGAAGCGGGCGCAGCGTTGGCTTCGTGCGTGCGGACGAAGGCTTTTACGACAGAATGGATACGGCCGCTTACCTGCGTCTGTTCGAGCGGATGGCGGGCACACGGGGCATGGCCGACGCCGCGCTGGCCGCCATGGGGCTGGAGGATGCGCGGCGCACACCGCTGCGCCGTTTGACGCCGGCCCAGCGCAGGCGGCTTTCCATCGCGCGGGAGATCGTCCGCGCTCCCGAGGTGTTTTACATCGAAGAACCGCTGGCCGGGCAGGACGCGGAAGGATGCAGGCGTATTCTGGAATGGATGGACGGCGTGCCGTCCACAGGCCGGTGCTGCATCGCGGCCACGGCTTCCACGCGCACGGTCTATCTGCTGCCGGGCGAGCGCTACCATTTGGACGGGACCGGATTGGAAAGGCTTGAGGCCGCCGAGGAAAGCGCGGCGCAGGGCACAGCGGTGGAAAAGATTCCGGCCAAAGCCGGGGAGACATTGCTGCTGTTCAATCCCTCGGACATCGACTTTGCCGAAAGCGCGTCCGGCCGCACGGCGCTCAGCGTCCGGGGCGAAGAATACGCCTGCGCGCTCACGCTGGAGGAGCTGTCTGTCCGGCTGGAACGCTACGGCTTTTTTCGCTGCCACCGCTCCTACCTTGTGAACATGCAGAAGGTACAGGAGGTGGTGCGCTGGACGCGCAACAGCTACGCGCTGCGGCTGGAGAACGGGCCGGAATCCGGTGTGCCGCTCAGCAAGGGCCGCATTGATGCCATGCGGCGGCAGTACCGGTTTTGACAAAGAAGCCGCGTATGGCGGGAGAAAATAAAAGCTGTGCCTGCCCGGGCGGCGTATGCGGCGGGGATGGTGCAGCTTATCGTTTCGATACGGATGCCCGTATCTGCTTTATGGGCCTTTGGAGGAATTTTCGCGCCGGAAATAAAAGGGCGGCGGCGGAAAACGGCAATGGTTTCTGCTCCGTTCATGCCCCGTAATGCTCCGTTCGCCGTTTGGGATGCTCCCTTCACGGCATTTTTGTAGCAATACTGCTTTTTTTTCGGTAAAATGATATCATTCACCGAAAGGAGCGAACCGCCAATGGACATTCTATCCATGCAGAACGTATCCCTTTCCTTCGGCAGTACCCGGGCGCTGGACGGCCTGAGCTTTGCCGTGAAGGAAGGGGAGATTTTTGGTTTTCTTGGGCCTTCGGGCGCGGGAAAAACCACTACCATCAAGCTTCTCACACGTCAGCTCCGGCCCGGCGCGGGAGAGATTGCCGTATTCGGCGCGCCCATTGCCCGCCTTGACAGCGCGGCTTATGAGCAGATCGGCATTTTGTCCGACAACAGCGGCGTGTACGAGCGTATGAGCGTCTATGAAAATATGAAGCTTTTTGCAGACCTGCGCGGCCTGCCCGCCTCCCGCATCGGGGAAGTGCTGGAAAAAGTGGGCCTGGCCGACGCGGGCAAGCGCGTGGCAAAAAAACTCTCCAAGGGTATGCGCCAGAGGCTGATCTTAGCCATGACCGTGCTGCACCGGCCCCGGCTGCTGTTTCTGGACGAGCCCACCGCTGCGCTGGACCCCGCCACCACGGCGGCCATCCACCGCCTGCTGCGGGAAATGAACGACGGCGGCACGACGATCTTCCTCACCACGCACAACATGGAGGAGGCGGACCGTTTGTGCGCCCGCGTGGCTTTTTTGAACGAGGGGCGTATTGCCGAGACAGGCGTGCCCGCACAACTGAAGCTGAAGTATGCCAAAGACAGGGTGCGCGTATTGCTGGAGGACGGTGAGGCGCTGGAGTGTGCCAGGAATCCAGAGGCGATCGGGGCGCTGCTGGCGGACCTTTCCGGACGGGGCATTGCGTCCGTGCATTCGGAAGAGCCGGACCTTGAAGAAATATTTTTGCAGGTGACGGGGAGGAATTTGGTATGAAAAAGCATCTGCGTGTTTTGCGCACGCTGTTTGTAAAGGACATTGTGGATATGTTCAAAAATCCCAACGTCCTCCTGATGCTGGCGCTGCCGCTGATCTTTATCGTTATCTATCAGTTCGTAGATCTTGGCATGTCGCCCGCTTATCTCCTGATGCTGGGCGTGATGATGAATCTGTGCCTGACGCCGCTTTCCGTGCTGGGCATGATGATCGCCGAGGAAAAGGAAAAGAACACCATGCGCACGCTGATGCTGTGCAATGTGACGGGCGGGGAGTTTCTGGCCGCGAAAACGCTGGCGGTGCTGGCAGGCACTCTGCTGGTGGACACGGTGTTGTTTTTTCTGACGGGCTTCGGCCCGGCGCAGCTTCCGGTATTCCTGCTGGTGTGCACGGCAGGCAGCATGACGATGTTGCTGTTGGGCGGCCTGACGGGGATCGTCTGCCGGGACCAGACCTCTACGGGCACCATTGCAGGCCCGCTGGCTCTGGTATTCATGCTGCCCACCATGTTTGCCGGGATGGGCGGCGTGCTTCAGAAAGTCGCGTCCTT
>ERZ791872.1719-NODE-1719-length-12022-cov-3.759923_pt1 | contig 12022 bp, 9 predicted proteins | sample MGYA00510279_ERZ791872 | MGnify/ENA primary metagenome ERZ791872 (study PRJEB30046, sample SAMN00792103) | human gut metagenome | study: EMG produced TPA metagenomics assembly of the A metagenome-wide association study of gut microbiota in type 2... | reverse complement strand
AGAAGGATATATAGAAGGAAACGGATACCAGGTGACCTGGACATTCGGGCATCTATGTACTTTGAAAGAGCCCCATGAATACACGCCTAATTGGAAATCGTGGAGTTTGGGCAGCTTACCGATGATTCCCCCGCGTTTCGGTATCAAGCTGATTGGGCATGACCCGGGTATTGAGAAACAGTTTCATATTATCGAGCAGTTGATGCAGAATGCGGATGAGATTATCAATTGCGGTGATGCCGGTCAGGAAGGAGAATTGATTCAGCGTTGGGTGATGCAGAAGGCTGGAGCACGCTGTCCGGTGAAGCGACTGTGGATTTCTTCTTTGACGGAAGAAGCTATTCGTGAAGGTTTTTCCAAGTTGAAAGACCAGTCTGATTTTCAGTCGTTGTATGAGGCGGGACTTTCTCGTGCAATAGGTGACTGGTTGTTGGGAATGAACGCCACCCGTCTTTATACGATTAAGTACGGTCAAAACAAGCAGGTGCTCTCTATCGGTCGTGTGCAAACGCCTACTCTGGCACTGATTGTCAACCGCCAACTGGAGATTGCCAACTTCACGCCCAAGCAATATTGGGAATTGAAGACAAACTATCGTGATACCACTTTCTCCGCCCTTATCCGCAAAAGTGATGAAGAAATCGCTGCCGAAGAAGAGAAGAACGGCGGAAAAAAGAAAATAGACAATCCGGGCATCGACCCCATTGCCAATCGTGAGGAAGGCGAAGCCTTGGTAGAACGTATCAAAGACCTGCCGTTTGTAGTCACCAGTGTCGGCAAGAAAGACGGAAAGGAATACGCTCCGCGTTTGTTCGACTTGACTTCCCTTCAGGTAGAATGTAACAAGAAATTTGCCTACTCTGCCGATGAGACACTGAAACTTATCCAGTCTCTCTACGAAAAGAAAGTCGCTACTTATCCGCGTGTCGATACAACTTTCCTGAGCGACGATATTTATCCGAAATGCCCCGGCATATTGAAAGGACTCCGTGACTACGAAATATTGACTGCCCCTTTGAACGGCTCTACACTGCCTAAATCGAAGAAAGTATTCGATAACTCGAAAGTGACAGACCACCATGCCATCATCCCTACCGGAGTGTACGCTCAAAACCTGACCGATATGGAACGCCGTGTCTACGACCTGATAGCCCGCCGTTTTATAGCCGTGTTCTACCCTGATTGTAAGATTTCTACCACCACCGTGATGGGAGAAGTAGACAAAATAGAATTTAAAGTAACCGGTAAACAAATCTTGGAACCGGGCTGGCGTGTCGTATTCGCCAAAGACGTGAAGGACTCCACCGAAGAGAAAGAGGATGAGGATGAAAATGTTCTCCCTGCCTTTGTGAAAGGGGAGAGCGGCCCTCACATCCCTGACTTGAACGAGAAATGGACGCAACCGCCAAGACCTTTCACGGAAGCGACTTTGCTCCGTGCAATGGAAACCGCCGGAAAACTGGTGGATAATGACGAACTTCGTGATGCCTTGAAAGAGAACGGTATCGGGCGACCGTCTACCCGTGCCGCTATTATAGAAACCTTGTTCAAACGGAATTATATCCGCAAGGAGAGAAAGAACCTGATTGCCACCCCGACAGGAGTGGAACTGGTACAAATTATCCATGAAGAACTCTTGAAATCTGCCGAACTGACAGGTATTTGGGAAAAGAAGCTCCGCGAAATAGAAAAGAAAACCTATGATGCCCGCCAGTTCCTGGAAGAGCTGAAGCAAATGGTTTCGGAAGTTGTGATGAGTGTACTGTCTGATAATACGAATCGTCGTATTACTATTCAAGACGCAGTAGCTGCCCAGGCTGAAGAGAAAGCAAAGAAAGAACCGAAGAAACGTGAACGGAAACCAAGTGCTCCAAAAGAAAAGAAACCGAAGTCCGAAACAAAGGTGACAGAAAGTACAAAAGTTGAAACACCGCTGGCTACTGTATCTGCTTCGATAGCCTCTTCGGTTGATAATCCGGATGCATTAGTAGGACAACCTTGCCCGCTTTGCGGCAAAGGAACAATCATAAAAGGCAAGACAGCTTACGGATGTTCGGAATGGAGGAACGGATGTGCTTACCGGAAGAATTTTGAATAAAATTCGGTTGTTCTTTTCTCTGTCGGTTTTATCCATATACTTAGATATCAGTCTCTTATAGTTTCTTGTAGTTTCTATTACAGGAAACTCTCGTTTCTCTACGAGGGAACGCCCGTTTCCCTACGGGGATACAGTCGTTTCTCTACGAGGATACTGGCGTTTCCTTATGGGAAACGGACATTATCATCAAGGCTCTTGAAATAAACTCCTTATCTCGGGCGTATTGGCAAAAAAGAACGAGGTGGAGCAATGGTAGGGCCACCGCTGTAATCACCACCACCGTGTTTGTCAAATATGACATTGCGTAGTACTTCGTACAGAACTCCGCCTACATCCAGACCAAGTTTGAAATTATTCTTGAAGCGATAGGTGGGAATAACAACAGGAACTGTCTCCCAACGTCCTCTCATAGCATCGTAATAACGTTGTACTCCCATCTCCATATTGAAGCGGTCGGACATATCGATGGACATGGTAGCTCCATAACTGTGAGTACTCATTCCGTAAGAATTGCCGATGTCATATGAGCCGAATACCTTGAAAGCAACACGGTCGGAAGCGTGATAGAGCAGAGCGCCCGAAGTGCTGAATGCCTGTCCGGTGAAATGCATCATGTTTATTTTCATTGCATTAGCCTGAAGCTGTAATTCAAACCTGTCATTGAAGATGTGCTGATAACCCAACGAAGCATTGTTGAAAAGTCCGATGCCCGGCACACTCGTTTGCTTGCCCGAGCCGAATACTGCTCCGTGAGGGAATTGCATTAATATGCCGCTTGTATTGTAATCACCTTTGAAGAGTGGAGAAGGATTTATCTGATAAGGCAGATAGATTTCTCCTTTATGTGAAAAATCGGGTGGAAAGTAAAACAGCTGTTTGGACAAATTCGGAGAAGAAGTGTCCTTGAACTTTGAAGGCGGGAACAAATCAGGCGTGGCATATTGAAACAAATCAGGTGTAGCATGTTGAAACAATATACCTTCCGGTTGTTTTAGCAAATCATTACGAATAATGCGGGTACTGTCAATCCCTTCCTGTGCAGAGAGCAACTGCGGAATGGAAGACAGCAGAAGGAGCAAACCCAGGAAAATTGGAAACCGTGAAATGCTAATCTTTTGTTTCATACGCATTTGTCCTCTCCTTATAGTTTAGTAAATTCTTCTACCCACAAAAATAACGAAAGGAGAGTGGAATAACAAATAGTAAACAGCATTTCCTTCCAACGACAAGTTTTTTTAACTTGATGAACCTTGGAATAACCAAAGAAGTCCTCGGATAAATCCTTTATTTTCATTAAATTCGTCTTTCTTTCAGGCAATATTCACCAGGCAGTTGTTATTTATAGATAAGAGTATCAATTATTTAAACCAAAAAGAAAAATGAAGAAAAATCTGGCGGTAGTTGTATTATTGTTGGTTGCTGCCTCTTTAGGGAGCATACAGCAGGTAGAGGCGTGTACACGTGCAGTGTATATCGGCCCGGAGCAAATGGTGGTAACCGGTCGTACGATGGACTGGAAAGAAGACTTACACTCGAATCTCTATGTATTTCCACGTGGCATTCAGCGCACGGGACACAATAAGGAGAAAACGTTGAACTGGACGTCCAAGTATGGAAGTGTCATTGCAACTGGCTATGATATAGGAACTTGTGACGGAATGAATGAGAAAGGACTGGTAGCAAGTCTGCTGTTCCTGCCTGAAACGATTTATTCACTGCCGGGGGATACCCGGCCGGCGATGGGAATAAGTATTTGGACGCAGTATGTGCTTGATAATTTCGCGACAGTGCGTGAAGCTGTAGACGAACTGAAAAAGGAAACCTTCCGTATCGACGCTCCCCGTCTGCCGAATGGCTCGGAATCGACTCTGCACCTCGCTATTACCGATGAAACAGGAAATACTGCCATATTGGAATATTTGGACGGAAAACTAAGCATCCATGAAGGAAAAGAATACCAGGTGATGACAAACTCTCCCCGCTACGAATATCAGTTAGCTATCAACGACTACTGGAAAGAGGTGGGTGGCCTGCAAATGCTTCCGGGTACAAACCGTTCAAGCGACCGCTTTGTACGTGCTTCTTTCTATATTCATGCCATTCCACAAACCTCGGATGCTAAAATCGCCATCCCGAGTGTATTGAGTGTAATGCGCAATGTCTCCGTCCCGTTCGGAATCTCTACTCCCGATAAACCTCATATTTCTTCTACCCGTTGGCGTACCGTCTCCGACCAAAAGAATAAGGTCTATTATTTTGAATCGACCTTAACTCCGAATTTGTTTTGGCTGGATTTGAAGAAGATTGATTTCAGCCCGAAAGCTAGTATAAAGAAGCTGTCTTTGGCAAATGGTGAGATTTATGCAGGTGACGCTGTGAAGGATTTGAAAGACAGCAAATCGTTTACTTTCCTTTTTCAGACTCCGGTGATGTAAATAACGTCTGTTCGATGTAAGGGTTATCTGTAAAATAAAGAAGAACGGTGGACAAGTGCTTGAATGCAAGCCTGTCCATCGTTCTTCTTTTATTCTTTCTATTGGCTGTATATTATATTTTTAGAGTCTTGCATATTCCTTGTGGAACTCAACCACCGCTTCGATACCTTTACGGAAAATATCAAGTGAAAAGTTCTCGTTCGGCGAATGAATAGCATCCGATTCAAGTCCGAATCCCATCAATACGGTTTTGATACCCAAGACTTGTTCAAAAGTGGAGATGATAGGAATACTGCCACCGCGACGCACTGCCAACGGTTTCTTTCCGAAAGCAATTTCGAAACCTTTCTCTGCCGCCTGATAAGCAGGAAGAGAGATAGGACAGACATATCCCTGTCCGCCATGCATCGGGGTAACTTTCACCTGCACCGTATCGGGAGCGATGCTGCGGATATAATCAGCAAACATTTGAGAAATCTTATGGTGATCCTGATGCGGAACCAATCGGCAGGAAACTTTGGCGTAAGCCTTTGACGGAAGTACGGTCTTTGAGCCTTCTCCCGTATATCCGCCCCATATGCCGCACACATCAAAAGACGGACGGCAACTGTTACGTTCCAGTGTGCTATATCCTTTCTCTCCGAACACTTCCTTCACGCCGATTGCCTCTTTATATTTCTTTTCATCGAAAGGAATATGTGCAATCATTTCCCGTTCGGCTTGCGGAACTTCTTCCACATCGTCATAGAAGCCGGGAACGGCAATCCGTCCGTCGGCATCCGTCACTTTGCTGATAATCTGGCAAAGCGTATTGATGGGGTTGGCTACCGCGCCGCCGAAGTGTCCTGAATGTAAGTCACGATTCGGGCCGGTCACTTCTATTTCCCAGTAAGCCAGTCCGCGCAGACCGGTAGTCAGCGAAGGAAGTTCAGCTCCCAGCATACTCGTGTCCGAGACGAGGATTACGTCTGCTTTCAACAGTTCTTTGTGTTCTTCGCAGAAGGATTCCAAACTCGGAGAACCGATTTCCTCTTCCCCCTCAAAGATAAACTTCACATTATTCTTTAATAACTCGTTTTTGAGAAGATATTCGAAAGCCTTCACCTGAATGAAAGATTGTCCTTTATCATCATCCGCGCCACGTGCCCAAATATGTCCGTCACGTATTTCCGGTTCGAATGGCTGGCTTTTCCAGAGTTCCAATGGTTCGGCAGGCATTACGTCGTAGTGGGCGTAGACTAAAACAGTCTTGGCATTCGGGTCTACTATTTTCTGTGCAAAGACAATCGGATTGCCTTTGGAGGGCATTACCAATGCTTCATCCACTCCGGCTTCCAGTAATAGTTGTGCCCAACGCTCTGCGCATGCCAACATATCGTCATGATGTTCGGGCAGTGCGCTGATACTCGGAATACGGATAAGGCTGAACAAGTCTTCCATTATCTTTGGCTCGTTCGCTGTAATATATTTCTGAATTTCGTTCATATTGAATCGTTTGCTGATATTAAAGCTGCGTGGTCTTATCCAGCAGGTAATAGTCAAGTATCGTCATGGCAGCCATCGCTTCCACGATAGGCACGGCACGCGGCAGTACACAGGCATCATGACGTCCGCGGGCTTTCAGCGTCGTGTCCACACCGTCGATGTTGACCGTCTCCTGTTCCATTAATATAGTAGCAATCGGTTTGAAAACTACCCGGAAGTAAATATCCTGTCCGTTGCTCAGCCCGCCCTGGATACCACCGGAGTGGTTGGTATGCGTTTCGATTCGTCCGTTGTTGTTGAAGAAAACATCGTTCTGTTCCGAACCTTTCATCTTCAGTCCCTTGAATCCTTCGCCGTATTCGAATGCTTTGGCAGCGTTGATACTTAGCATGGCATTGCCCAGGGCAGCATGAAGTTTGCCGAAAACAGGTTGTCCCAGTCCGATGGGGCATCCTTTGATGACACAGGTCAGCGTGCCGCCGATGGTGTCGCCTTCCCCTTTCACCTTGTAGATAAGGTCTGCCATTTCCTTCGCCTTTTCCGGGTCCGGGCAACGTACGTCGTTGCTTTCTATCAGGTCAAGGTCATAATCGGAATAGCTGCCTTCCAGTTTGATAGCGCCTACCTGCGAGGTATAAGCGGTGATGCTGACTCCCAACTGGCGGAGTGCCAATTTGGCCAAAGCACCGGCTACAACGCGCGAAATTGTCTCGCGTGCCGAAGAACGTCCGCCACCGCGGTAGTCACGGATTCCATACTTCACGGTGTAAGTATAGTCAGCGTGTGAAGGACGATATACATTTCTCAGATTGTTGTAGTCACTAGAGTGCTGATTCTCGTTCCATACGATAAAACCGATAGGGCATCCGGTGGATTTACCTTCGAAAATACCGGAGAGAAACTCCACTTTATCAGCTTCTTTACGTGGTGTGGTAAGGATAGATTGTCCCGGACGGCGGCGATTCAGTTCTTGCTGTACAAATTCTTCGTCGATGGTGATTCCTGCAGGAAAACCGTCAATCACTCCCCCAACTCCTTTTCCATGAGACTCACCGAAACTTGTGAGCCGAAAGATATTGCCAAATGAATTAAACATAGTCGTGGCTTTTTTAAAATTACTGTATGCAAATATAACAAAGTTTTCGGTAAGATTGTTGTGAACTCAAAATATCTTCAAAAAAGGAAGCATATTGAACCTTTTTTCTTCAATTCGGTTTATAAATGGCGATTTTATATAATAACTTAACTGAAGACGTATGAAAAAGAATCTATTGTATTTATTGGCATTTGTATGTTCCGTCACTCTCTTTTCTGCTTGTAGCAGCGATGACGACGACGATAGCAAGAACAACAACGGTAACGAACCCGGTGAGGAAGCGGTAATAACAGCTCCCGATGTAGTAGGGACTTACTGGGGAAACCTGAATATTTCCATGATAGCGGATGGTTCCGACCAAGAGACTGTCATTGCTGACGGACTGCCTAAGTTTATCACATTCTCGCAGGTCAGCGATACGGAAATAAAAATAGAACTGAAGGACTTTGAATTGTTCCTGAACGGGCAGATATTGAAATTCGGGGATATTGTGATAGATAAATGTACGGTGAAGAAGGAAGAAGGCGTCTCCGGTTTTACGGGACAACAAGACCTTACCTTCCAAGGAGATGCCGCTGCTCTGGGGACTTGCAACGCTACCGTAGCGGGAACGGTGGAAGATATGGATGCGAATATGACTATCAACGTGAAAGTGCCTGCATTGCAACAGACAGTGAAAGTTACTTTCCTGGGTGTGAAACAGGTGGAGAACCCTGATAAAAACTGATCTTGTAGAAATAAAAGCGGGGCTGCCTGAAGAAGAAATATCGTTCAGGCAGCCCCCCCTTTTTAATTTAAAACATATACATTTCCTTAGAATGCATATCCGAAACCAATATTCAAATAGATAGGATACATGGCGAAAGTAATCGTGTGAAAATCATCTTTGAAAATATTATTCAGTCCCCAAGTGAGGTCTGCATACACATTGAGATGCTTGAACGCTCTCCATCCGGCTCCTACCTGCAATCCCCACTGGAAATGTCGTAAGTCGTCGGAGAAATCATAAGTCGCAATCTTTCCGTCCGTAAATTCCACTTTAGGCCCGGTAGGGTCGTCCTCACGCAAATACCCTTCGTACACATGTCCCGAAAACTCTCTTGAAAGAATATAGGAGAAGTAAGGGCCTGCCTTTATATTCCATCGGTCAGTCAGTTTGTAAGTCGCCATTAAAGGAATAGTCAGCCCCGCGGTATGTACTTTGGTTTTCACTCCGCCCGTCCATACGCCGCTGATTCTTTCACCGCCTTGTCCGAGAATCTCCATATTGTAATTCTTTACGGTAGCTTCGGTCGTCATCGCCTTGTTCTCAAGGCGCAACCCGACGATGATACCCAGTTTGTTTTGAACAGCCACCCATTTGGTAACTTCGCCGCCGATAGTAATGGCAAGCGTCGGATTATAACCGTCGATTGAACGGATTTCCACGGGCAAGGGAAGCGGTGCTGTGCCACCGATGCTGAATCCTGCCTTTATTTCATATTCCAGTCCGCGAAGGGCGGAACGGATAAGCATTTCATTTCTGTCCACTTGCGAATACCCCGGCAAGGCTATTCCCATGCAAGCGAGAAAACTGAATATATAAGGATAAATTTTCATCTTTCTGTCTATTATAAAATTAATTTTTCCGGGTAATGGATTAATTCTCCGAGTGATAGATTAATTCGACTTCATCAATCAGTAAAGTACTTCCGATAGCTCCGTTGAAGTATGCCCCTTCCAGGCTTGATGTAAATACGATAGCAACATTATATTTTCCATTCTTCAACTTTTCCTTATCAATGAACTTACCGGGCAGGGTAGTGAAGGGAAGTTTGAAATATGTCCATTCATCTGTCTCCTTAGCGTTGTCAATACGAGCTATCGAAACCAGATTCGGACTGGTGAACGCGTTGCTTCCATCAAGTGTAGGGACAGATTCAGTCGTTTCGTACATAATGGCATATATATCGCATATGTCACGTTTTCCATCTACTTCCTTACCTCCTTCCGTGAATTTATCTCCCGCCTTGTATTTATAATACCCGGCCAGATAAGTCGGCACATACCGGAAAGGAAGTCCGAACTTCGTAGCTTGCAACGGATTGCTCATTGCATTGCCCACATCGAAAGAACCGATAAACAGATTCCCGGCAGCAATAGGCATACCCATCAAACTCCCGAAGAATCCCGTACTGCGTGTCACCAAAGAAAGGCATTTTCCTTCTTTACCTTCCGTCACCTGGAAAGTGGGGTAGTCATCAGCCGTCTTGGGTACTCCGGTCATGGCATAGCCGGCATTTCCGCTTGCCCATTCCATTACTACTTTATCACCCTCACGCTCCACGAATATGTAATACTTCTTTCCGCCCAAAGTATCCTCGAATTGATAATTGGTGGCAAGCTCCGTATCAATGACGGACACCGTATATGTCTTTCTCCAAACGCCATCAGCGGCTGTGACGATATATTTCTGAGGAGAATTAAAATCATGTACCGTCCCGCTTTGCGGGCTGATTGTTGCCCCCTGTGTCAGGACAAATTCCGGCGCAAGTGCCGAAACATCCGTTCCCGGCCCGACAAAGAGAGTTACTGAATTATTGTTGATGATAGGACTAGTAGTCATTACCACATCAGGCAGTATGCAACTGAGAATATCTGCCTCTGCATTGGGAGCTTCGTCGCGAATACAAGAAGACGAAATAATAGCTAATAGCAAATAGAAAATCACGTGTTTTGCTTTCATTTTTCTTTATTCTTGCTGTTAAAGTTGGATTATCACAAGAATTTATAACAAAATGTGATTTTATTTGTTCACTAAGTTGTGTAGGATAGAAAAGAATTTTCTATTTTTGTGGAAACATTCATAGAAACAAAACTTATATGTTCATGACTGAGTCAGAAAGAAGGCAAATTATAGAGCTGGTTAAAAGAGAGGTGATTCCTGCCATCGGATGCACGGAGCCTATTGCAGTGGCACTTTGTGTTGCGAAAGCAGCCGAAATGCTGGGTGAGAAACCGGAGAAAATTGAAGTATTGTTAAGTGCCAATATACTCAAGAATGCTATGGGAGTAGGAATCCCCGGCACGGGTATGGTAGGGCTTCCGATAGCTGTTGCCCTGGGCGCGTTAATCGGTAAGTCTGATTATCAACTGGAAGTATTGAGAGACTGTACGCCCGAAGCTGTAGCACAAGGTGAACAGTTCATCGCGGAAAAGAGAATCTGCATCTCCCTGAAAGAGGATATTACCGAAAAGCTCTACATCGAAGTCATTTGCAAAGCCGCAGGCAAAACCGCAAAAACCATTATTGCCGGCGGACACACTACCTTTATATATATAGCCAAAGACGGGCAAGTATTGCTCGACAAGCAACATACAGCCAGTGAAGAGGAAGAAGGCGCTTCTCCCGAACTGAACCTGCGTAAAGTCTACGACTTCGCCCTGACCGCTCCACTGGATGAAATCCGTTTCATCCTCGACACCGCCCGCCTGAACAAAGCTGCCGCCGAACAAGCCTTCAAAGGTAACTACGGACATTGTTTGGGGAAAATGCTCCGTGGCACTTACGAACATAAAGTGATGGGCGATAGCGTATTTTGCCATATCCTCTCGTATACTTCAGCCGCCTGTGATGCCCGAATGGCAGGAGCCATGATTCCGGTCATGAGCAACTCCGGCAGTGGTAATCAGGGAATATCCGCTACGCTTCCGGTAGTAGTCTTTGCCGAAGAAAACAACAAGAGCGAAGAAGAAATGATTCGTGCCCTGATGTTGAGCCATCTTACAGTTATCTATATCAAGCAAAGTTTGGGACGATTGTCCGCCCTGTGCGGTTGTGTGGTAGCCGCCACAGGTTCCAGTTGCGGAATCACCTGGTTGATGGGTGGCAACTATGACCAAGTTGCCTTTGCCGTTCAAAATATGATTGCGAACCTGACGGGAATGATTTGTGACGGTGCCAAGCCGAGCTGTGCCCTGAAGGTAACTACCGGAGTGTCAACAGCCGTCCTGTCTGCCATGATGGCGATGGAAGACCGTTGCGTGACTTCCGTAGAAGGTATTATTGATGAAGACGTGGATCAAAGCATCCGTAACCTGACAAGAATCGGCTCACAAGCCATGAATGAGACGGATAAAATGGTGCTCGATATTATGACGCACAAAGGATGCTGAAACAAGAATAGTTGAATTAAGGAGTATCTGCATTAAAGAACAGCCAAGCTAAAGACTAAGCTAAGGAACAACCAAGTTAAAGAATAGTCAAGCTAAAAAACAGCCAAGCTAAGGAATAACCAATAAAAAAATGGATAATGAAACCAAGAAGCTCATTATCCATTTTATTTTTATTGGCTACCGTTATCAACGACAGCCATATTTCTTAATTAATGGCAGTGTCCGCCTTCGCAACCGCAATCGTCGCCGCATTCACCGTCGCCGCAACTGCCGCATCCGCAACCGCAGCCACCTTCGCCACTCATCATTTTTACTAATTCTTGAATTTCCTCGTTAGTAGCAGGACGGCTTTCGATCACTTCGCCTTCAAAGATAAGGTCAGCGCCTGCCAACGGGTGGTTGAGATCAACTACTACCACGTCCGGTTTGATTTCCACTACGCTTGCGTTCACGCGCTGGCCGTCACCGGTCATCAAAGGAACGATATTACCTTCTTTGATACGTTCGCTGTCGAACTTACCGTCGATTTCGAAGATATTTTTAGGAAGGTCAATCACGTGTTGTTCGTCATATTGACCGTATGCTTTATCCGCTGCGATGGTAAACTCAAATTTATCACCTTTAGAAAGAGCGGCCACTTGATTCTCGAAATCCTCGAGTGTTGTTCCTAAACCTGAAATGAATTGAAAAGGGTGTTCCGCTTTTGCTTCTTCGAACAACTCTTTTTCACCATCTTCCATTGTATATAGTTTG
>ERZ791872.1686-NODE-1686-length-12259-cov-4.657735_pt1 | contig 12259 bp, 9 predicted proteins | sample MGYA00510279_ERZ791872 | MGnify/ENA primary metagenome ERZ791872 (study PRJEB30046, sample SAMN00792103) | human gut metagenome | study: EMG produced TPA metagenomics assembly of the A metagenome-wide association study of gut microbiota in type 2... | reverse complement strand
AAACCTAAAACATTAAGATTATGCAGTCGGTTTGCAGATAGCTCAGGTTGCAGGTACGGGCGTCCGTGCGGAAGCCTTCCGTTTCCTGGTTGTACCACAATGGGAAAGTATCGTTGTCACCGTTGGTGTAGATTATCGGGTTGCCTTCTTCTTGCAGGGTCATCAGGTAGTTCTGGCCGAAATCGCGGGCTACGAAGCGTCCGCTACGGTCGTGGTCGTCCCAGGTTTGGCTTGCCATTTGTATGGGGACAAGCAGACAAATGATGGAAAGGCTGCACGCCATTGCCGCAGATGGCTTGTATGGAACGTAGGTTTCGTACAGAGAGTCAAGTTTATGTTGCAATTCCGCTTCTTCTTCCTCTGTAATAAACTTCGCTCTTTTATCTTCCAGCGTTCTTCTTATCTTCTCCGCTTCTTCTTCCGTTGCTCCTGCGATAAGGCGCTGTTCGGGCTTCATTCTTGAGCACCACTGGATCAGTCCTGCCACTCCCATACCTATCCAAATGGCAAAGGCATAGAACGAACCGGCATATGCGTAGTCACGTTCACGGGGCTGTGCAGGCGTTTGGTTGAGGTAGAGCACGATGGCGATACCTGTCATAAAGAACAGGAAGAATACTACCCAGAACTGCTGGATACCACGCTGGTTTCGGTAAGCCTGCCAGAAGAGCCCTATCAGGCCGAGAATCAGCGGCAGGCAGTAGAATACATTATGCCCCTTGTTATCTTTGAGATCCTGTGGGAGCAATTCCTGATTGCCTACGAGCAGGTTGTCGATGAATGGAATGCCGGTAATCCAGTTGCCATGTTCTATTTCTCCGGTGCTCTGTATGTCGTTCTGCCGTCCGGCAAAGTTCCACATGAAGTAACGCCAGTACATGAAGTTCAACTGGTAGGAGAAGAAGAACTTGATATTCTCCCATTGGGTGGGCATATTTACCATTACCATTTCTCCACATTGGTCGTAAGGCACGTCATAGCCTTTGATGTCTACCCATTGCTTGTAGAGCGGGGCGTGTGACGAGCTGTACATACGCGGGAAGAGCATATTCTGCGCATATTCGTATTCGATACGTCCGGGGAGTTCGATATAAGAGTCCTTTTCGTCCGGTGAGGTCTTTTCCTTGCGGACATATTTGCTTCCCGTTTCCGATTGGCGGGGAACGCAATATCCGTCTTTTACGTCGAGAGCCACTTTCGAAGAGAAAGCAGGGCCGTAGAATAACGGACGTGTTCCGTACTGTTCGCGGCCAAGGTATTCGCCCAGCGTGAAGATGTCTTCCGGTGAGTTCTGATCCATCGGAGTGTTGGCGGTAGAACGGATAACGATTAGTGCGTAAGAGGAATATCCGATGACAATCATCATGGTACACAGCAATGCCGTATTCATAGTGCGGGCGGAAATACGCCATTTCTCTTTGATTTTGGCCTGCATTTGCGGAGCAAGATAAAGTCCCAATGCGGCGATAACCAGAATACCGATAACGATACTGCTTGCTCCGTGTCCGTAGAATGGGATACCGAGCAGGGTAATCGTCAGGATGAAGGAGATAGCCATGCGCATCTTGTTCTTTTCGGTATAGCTTTCGTATACACCCCAAATAAGAGATGCCGCAAGCAGGATTATGTAAACGACTACGCCGGAATTGAACGACATGCCGAGTCCGTTGACGAACAGCAGTTCGAACCAGCCGCCTACTTTCACGATGCCCGGTACGATGCCGTAGAGTACGGCGGCTACGAGTACACCGGAACCGACGAGTGCCAGTAACGAGCCTTTGGCGGTGGCATTCGGAGTCTTTTTGTAGTAATATACCAGTACGATGGCAGGCAGGCAGAGCAGGTTCAGCAAGTGCACGCCGATACTTAATCCCGTCAGATAAGCGATGAGGATAATCCAACGGTCGCTGTGAGGTTGGTCGGCTACGTCTTCCCATTTCAGAATCAGCCAGAAAACGACTGCGGTAAACAGGGAAGAGAAAGCATATACTTCACCTTCTACGGCCGAGAACCAGAATGTGTCGCTGAACGTATAGACCAGTGCGCCGACCAGTCCGCTGCCCATGATGGTGACAAGCTGTCCTTGGGTGATATTGTTTTCGTCAGTGACAATCAGTTTGCGAACCAGGTGGGTGATGCTCCAAAAGAGGAACAGGATACAGGCGCCGCTCATCAGGGCACTCATATAATTCACCATTTTCGCAACAGTGGTTACGTCGGAAGCAAATTGGGTAAACAGATTCGCCATCAGCATGAAGAAAGGTGCGCCGGGCGGGTGACCGACTTCCAGTTTGTAGCCGGTGGTTATAAACTCAGGGCAATCCCAGAAACTTGCGGTCGGCTCTATCGTGAGACAATAGACTGTCGCCGCAATGATGAATGTAAGCCAACCCATGAGGTTGTTTACGGTTCTGTACTGTTTCATTAGCACTATGGTAGTTTATTCGTTAAAAACAAGTTACGCGGTCGCAAAGATAGTGATTTACCTGTATATAGGAGAAGAAAGTAAGATTTATTAAGTATAAGGAGACTCTTTGGGTGATAATAAATATAAATCCTGCGACAGGTATTAATAGATAAGGTTGTCAGGTGTTAATACTTGAGTTGTCAGGTATTAACACTTGGGACTTCAGGTATTAACACTTGAGAGGCCGGCTATTAATAGCTGATTTTCAAGGTACAAATAGCTGATTTTTAAGGTATGAATGGTTGAAAGCCCAGGTATTGCATCTTTAGTGATGGTGATGCTCGCCCAGAATGCGGTGCGGCAATGTCCCGTGTCCGAGCAGTTCGATGGGGCAGTTGAAATTCTTCTCCAGCCATTCAGTGGTGACAACCGTATCGGGGTGATAATCCAGTGTTTCATTGACACAAGCGATGGATTTTACTTGTTGGAGCACTGTGCCGATGTCATGGCTGACAAGGATAATGGCGCAATCTTTATTGATTTCTGCCAGCAGTTCATAGAGACGGGCTTCGAAACGCTTGTCGATATACGTGCTTGGCTCGTCGAGAATCAGGACTGCGGGGTCGGAGATGATGGCACGTCCCAATAGGGCACGTTGTAATTGTCCGCCGCTGAGTTGTCCGATAGAGCGATGTTCAAGACCCTCAAGCCCCATGCGGGAGATGATTTCTTTCCCTTTTTCTCTTTGTTCGGGCGTAAACCGGGAGATAAGGGACTTTTGTATGCTCAATCCTGACAGGATAACTTCTTCCACTGAAATCGGGAATTTACGGTCGATGGTGCTGTATTGCGGCAGATAGCCAAGTGAAAGTTGGGTATTGGAAGCCTTTTCTGCAGGGGTGTGAAAGATGATTTCTCCCCCTGTGAGGGGCAGCAGGCCGAGGATGCACTTGATAAGTGTCGTCTTGCCGCCGCCGTTGGGACCGATAATACCAAGAAAATCCCGTTCGTAGACGTTCAGGTTGACGTCGTGGAGAACAGTGCGGCCGTCATATCCGGCAGAAAGATTCTTTATTTCGATTATGGGTTTCATTGTTGGAAATGGCTGTTTTTTATTCTTTATACTTCTACTTTGCGGCTGCTTGCATCTACTTTGTAGCTGTTTGCGGGGCAAGTGCTTTGGCTACATTCAGCATTTCTTCTTCCCAGTTGTAGCTTAACGGATTGATGGGGACAACCTTTGTTCCGGTTTGCTGCGCGATGGTTTCCGCATTGCGTTTGTCAAATTCCGGTTGCACGAAGATGACGCGCACATCTTCGGTCTGGCAGAGGTCTATCAGTTCTTTCAGATGGGCGGGAGAAGGCTCTTTGCCACCCTCTTCGATAGAAATCTGATGCAATCCGTAGTCGCGGGCGAAGTAGGAGAGTGCCGGATGGTAAATCATAAAGGCTTTGGCGGCTTCCGGTGCGGAGAGTTGTTGGCGAATCAGGCTGTCGGTATGTTGGATACGTTGGCAGAGGGAGTCGTAACGTGCCATGTAGTATGCGTCGTTGGCTTTATCCAGTTGGCTGAGGGCTTTGTAGGTGTTTCCGGCGATGATTAATGCATTGGTGGTAGAATTCCATACATGGGGCTCTACGGCGTGGGTATGTCCGTCACGAGGGCCATGTCCGTGTCCGTGGTCATGGTCGCCGTTGTTAAGGATAAGGTCGATGCCTTTGGAAGTATCGAATACTTGGATATGGGGCGTATTGTTCATCAGGCGCTCCATCCATGCCTGTTCGAAGCCGATGTATCCGATGCGGAAATAGGCTTTGCTATCTCCAAGGGAAACCAGTTGCTGGGGGACAGGGTCGTATGTCTCCGGGCTGGAACCTTTGGGAACCATGCTGATTACCTTGAACTTGTCTCCTGCGATGGCTTCGGTGAAATAACGCTGAGGTTCGAGTGTGACGGTAATCACCGGCTTTTCTCCATCGCCGTTATTGCTTTTGGACGCACGTCCTGTGCAGGCTGCCAGTAGCAGGCAGGAACCAAGGAGAAGAAGCGTTCTCATATCTTTTAGTTGTTTTTTCATGGCTTTCTTTTATTTCGAGGGTTTCTTTTTATCTTATCTTGTTTTTACTCTTGTTTACAGGCGCGTAATATCTCCCGTTTACCGCCCGGAGGGCCCGGAAGACGTTCTACGATGAATCCGGCTGTCTGCAACATTCGTCGTACAATGCCTTTTGCGCAGTAAGTGGTGAGGATACCGTCTTTAGCTAATAAAACATAAAGACGGTTGAATAGTTCTTGCGACCACATTTCCGGTTGTTTTTCCGGGGCGAAGGCGTCGAAGTAGACGAGGTCATATGAGTTATCAATAGTCGATAATGGAGAACGGGTTTCGTTATTGGTTATTGCCCATTTTTCATTATTCATTGTCCATTCGTTGACGTCCGTCTCTACTTTCCGTAAAGTGAAGTGTGGAGTAAGGTGTACCTCTTCTTCCCAGGGAGATGTGTGGAGTTGCTTGAAAAGTTCGATAGCCGTTTGCTGTTCGCCGTTTACTGTTACTTGTTCATCGTTCGGAACATAGTTAAGCTGCTCCACTGTCTGCCATTCCAAAGGATATAGTTCCAAGCCTGTATAGTGTACGTTCCGACCGCTTTTCTCTGCTTCTTTGAGAGTGAGCCAGGCATTCAGTCCTGTTCCGAAACCTATCTCAAGAACGCGCGGAGAGATGGCGGCAGAAGCTTTCAGCCCCATATCGATGAAGATATGCTGAGATTCCGTGTGTGCTCCTTTCGTTGAATGATAATGTTCATTCAATTCCGGTACAAATAGGGTAGCACTCCCGTCCTCGGTTTTCTCAATAATTCTTTCCATTACGCAATCTCTGTTACCTGATAATGCTTGATATCTAATACTTTACACTTAATACCTAATACTTATAATACCTGATGCTTAAAACCTTTATCCTGCCACTGCATCCCAGGCGCTTTCGAGCACATACAGAAGAAGGATATAGCGTACTAGCTTGCCGACGAACATGGAACCTACGGTAAGCCATGTATTGCTCCGCATAAATCCCAGTGCAATGGCGATCACTTCTCCAATAGCGGGAAGAAAGGCAAAGAATGCCATCAATGCTCCTTTCCCTTGCAGGAAGTTCACCATTTTATCTACTTTTTCTTTCTTTACTTTGAAATATTTCTCAATCCAGCTTATTTTGCCCAGGCGCCCCATGTAGTAGCATGTCATTCCGCCGACCGTGTTGCCTAAAGTGGCGGACAGCAGGCAAGCGACAGGGGGCAGGCCGAGTTTCACCAGTGTCACCAGTACCAGTTCGGAACTGAAGGGCACGATGCTTCCTGCCAGTAAAGCCGAGATGAATAATCCCGGAAGTCCCCACTCTATGAGGAGTTCTACGATTGAATCTATAAAAGCGTCCATATATTAAATGCGAATAAGAGGATGAGACTGACCAATGAAACGATAAAAAACACATTGGAGCTTTTACTGTTGGTCAGTACAAAAAAATGTCCGATAAGGATGCTGCAACTTATCATAAGAAGTGGTAGCAAATCACTGCAATAGTTCGGTTGGATGGCTATCAGCAGGAAGAGGAAGATGGTCAGGTCTATCAGGAATTGCAGATAGGCGCGTGTACGTATCTTGTCCTCGAAGCCGGCGGCAATACAATGAACGGCGCTGACAATGAACAGCACGAGCAAATAGCCGAGCACCGCCAGTTCCCAAGTCTGAAGAATCTGTAAGTTAAAGACGTCGCCGAAAGTTGTCAGTTCGATGAAAGGACGGTAGAACAGTTCCATTTCATTGTAGAAGAAGGCATGTCCGAACAGCATCCAGTAAGGCAGCATCCATCCGAGCAATGCACCGCAGAAGCTGCGTGGCGTAAGCGCTTGAAACCGGTAGGCTTCAAACAGCCAAAGCACAGAGAGCACAGTGAGCTGTGGAAAAAGGATGCTTCCCGCCCCGATAAAGAGGAAGGAATAGAACAGATAGCCTGCCGCACGCGATTGCTGATAACTCTTAAATAAGAAATAAATCGAAATAAGGAAAGCCAGGGCGGCAATGTCTCCTGCGTACAACAGATGCATCTCCGGACAGGCAGTGACCAGCAGGAAGTAAATAGCCGTCTGCATCGAAGCCCTCATACGGATAATGCCAAACTGGTTGTTCAGCTCTATCAGGAAATAACCGATAACGGCATAGACAAGAAAGCTGACGATTCGTTCCGCCCAGCCCGGAAGCAGAAAGTCACGGGCAGATTGCCAGAACGAAGAAAGGTTTTCTTGTGTGGGAGCAGTCATGAGGTCGGGAAATAAAAAGTAGGTCGACACCCAACAGAGGGTGCAGATAAGAATAACGACAGGCAGGGTGAACCGTCCTGCCGTTACTTGATTCTGTAGCTTTTTATTTCTCATTATTTCGTTTCTTACAAATCGAACCCGATGTCGCGACGGAAGTATTTCTTGTCGAAGTCAATCATATCCGCCACTTTGTAGCTCTGTGCCAGTGCTTCTTCTTTCGTCGCACCGTAAGAGCAGACGGCGATGACACGTCCGCCGTTTGTCACCACTTGTCCGTCCTTCAGGGCTGTTCCGGCATGGAAGATGATACTGTCCGTAGCGGCAGCCTGTTCCAGTCCCTTGATGGGGAATCCTTTTTCGTAGGCTTCGGGGTAACCGCCGCTGACGAGGATAACACAACCTGCCGAGCGCGAATCCATTACGAGTGTTTTCTCGTTCAGGTTGCCTGCGGCTGTACCTTCAAGCAGTTCGACGAGGTCGCTCTGGATGCGTAGCATCACGCTTTCTGTTTCAGGGTCGCCCATGCGGACGTTGTATTCGATGACCATTGGTTCGCCTTTCACTCGGATCAGTCCGAGGAAGATGAAGCCTTTGTAGGTGATGTTTTCTTCTTTCAGTCCGTTGATGGTCGGTTCGATGATGCGGGTACGTACCTTCTCCATATATACTTCATCGGCAAATGGGACAGGAGTTACACTGCCCATACCACCTGTGTTGAGGCCTTTGTCGCCTTCGCCGATACGTTTGTAGTCTTTGGCTACGGGAAGGACTTTGTAGTTCTCTCCGTCTGTCAGGACGAATACGGAACATTCGATACCGCTAAGGAATTCCTCGATAACAACCGTTGCGGATGCGGAGCCGAACATTCCGCCCAGCATTTCTTTCAGTTCCTTCTTTGCTTCGTCCAGTGTGGGAAGGATAAGAACGCCTTTGCCGGCACAAAGACCGTCGGCTTTCAGTACGTAGGGAGCTTCCAGTGTTTCGAGGAAAGCGAGCCCTTCTTCAAGATTTTCGGCAGTGATGCTTTTGTAGCGGGCTGTCGGGATATTGTGACGCATCATGAAGCCTTTTGCAAATTCCTTGCTTCCTTCCAGTTGCGCTCCTTTTGCCGAAGGGCCGATAACGGCAATATGCTTCAGTTCCGGACGGTTCTGGAAATAGTCGTAGATGCCTTCTACCAGCGGGTCTTCGGGGCCTACTACTATCATTTCGATGTTTTTCTCCTTTGCGAAGGCGCTGATAGCTTCAAAATCAGTTGCTTTGATGTTGACATTCTCGCCTACGGCAGTTGTTCCGGCATTACCCGGGGCAATGTATAGTTTTTCAACTTTCGGACTTTGGGCAATTTTCCATGCCAGTGCATGTTCGCGGCCGCCCGAGCCTAGTAATAATATCTTCATCTTTGTACTGTTATAAGTTATACTGTTATTTGTCTGGATATGGATGCGGCTACTTTTTGCAGGTTATAGGTTCTGTTCAAAGTAACGGGTGATTTTCTCGTGCAGATGTACACGGTCGCGGCCTGATACGTTGTGCTTGTGGCACGGGTAAATGAATAGGTCGGGGTAGGTGCGGGCATCTACACAGGCTTTCATGAACGACAGTGTATGCTGTGGCACACAGGTATCGTCGTGGTCGTCATGGATAATCAGCAGGTGGCCTTTCAGTTGTCCCGCAAAGTTCTTTAGGTTACATTCTTTGTAGCCTTCGGGATTGCTTTCGGGAGTGTCCATATAGCGTTCGCCGTACATGATTTCGTAGTAACCCCAGTCGATTACAGGGCCGCCGGCAACGCCTACTTTGAATATTTCCGGGTAACGGAGTAATAGGGCGGTGGTCATGTGCCCGCCGAAGCTCCATCCGTGTACGCCGATACGTTCGCTGTCTACGTAGGGCAGGGATTTCAGGTATTCTACACCTTTCACCTGGTCTTTGCCTTCTTCGATGCCGAGATGGCGGAAGGTGGCGTTTTCAAATTCCAGTCCGCGGTTGCTGCTGCCGCGGTTGTCGATGGTGAACATGATGTAACCTTTGTTAGCCATGTAAGTATCCCATCCGCGCGCGCCGTTCTGCCATCCGCCGGTGACGCATTGTGCGTGAGGGCCGCCGTAGACGTAGACAATGACCGGATATTTCTTGTTCGGGTCGAAGTCTGCCGGTTTCATGAGACGGTAGTGCAGGTCGGTGGTACCGTCGGCTGCCTTGATACTTCCGGTTTCGATGCTTGGCATCTGGTAGCCTTCGTAGGGGCTTTTTGCTGTCAGCAAGTTGACGGTTTCTTTGAAATCCTTGGTATCTACCAGGTCGATGATACGTGGTTGGTCTTTCGTGGAATAACGGTCGATAAGATAAGTACCGGATGCGTTAAGTACGCCGCTGTGCTCACTTTCCTGACACTTGCTGAATGGTTGGTTCATCTTTCCGTTGCCGGTATTTACTGCAAAGTGGCCACTCTTCAAGCCTTCGATAGCGGTGAAGATAATGTCTTTACGTTTGGCATTGAAGCCGAGGATGTCTTTTACCAGCCAATTGCCTTTGGTCAACTGTCGTACCTTGTAGAACTGTTGGTATGTTCCGCCTGTTGCAGAGGAATGTACTTCGGGATACGTCTTGGTACGTGTATCAAAGAGGTATAGGTGATTGTAACCATCACGCTGGCTTTGATAGATGAATTTGGTGGCATCCCATGGTAAGAATACGATTGGATTTTGCGGTTCGACGTATTTGGGATGCGTCTCTTCATAAAGAACTTCTATCAGATTACCTGTCTCTGCATTGTATTGGCAAAGTTTGGCCTGATTTTGGTCACGGTTCACTTCTATGAGGTAGAGGCTTTTCTCATCCGGCGACCAACTGATATTTGTAAAGTAGCGGTCGGTAGGGTCGCCCGTATTCAGGAAAATGCTTTTCCCGGTTACAGGATTATAGATACCTACCTGTACTTTATGACTGGTCATTCCTGCCATCGGATAGCGTACATTATTGACTTCTCCCACACGTGCGGTAATATCTACAAGCGGGTATTGTGTTACCATGCTTTCATCCATGCGGTAGAAGGCCAGCAGATTACCTTTCGGGCTCCAGAAAGTACCTTTATTGATACCAAATTCATTGCGATGCACGGATTGTCCGCAAACGATGCCTTCGGGTTCGTTGGTCACTGCTTGCTCATTGACGTACAGGTTATTGCCTATCGTGTAAGCTACATTACCGCTAGTTGCGCAATAGTCTTCATTATTAGCTTTCTCCCTAAGTTTAAGGGTGCTGACAATGCGGTTGTTCTTAAAGTCATATGTGATAAACTTTCCTGCTATTGTGAATAGCATTTGCGGTTTGTCCGCCCACGGGAAGCGGATAGAGTACAGATGTGACAACTTCCCTGCTTCGTTCTCGGCAAGTACCTTGTTAATCTGTTCGCGGGTGATGACCATCGTCTCTTTTCCCGTTTTAGGCTCAACCGAATAAAGCGTATCGACGCCCGGTTTCATACATTCGTCACCCCACCATTGCAGCCCGTACAGGTTTTCTGCATAAAGGTAGCTTTCGCCGCCCGGAATTAACTCTTCCAGTGTCGGTTTTTTGGTTTCTTGTGCCATAACATTGAATCCGATTGGTAGTGCCAACAATAACAGAATGGCTCTTTTTCCAATTTTACTCATTGCTCTTTTCTTTATTATTTGTTTTTAAATCCTTCTATTTTTACTCTGTCCAAAGGAGTCTGCTTTATTTGAATGGCAGCACTCAATTTGGCGAAAGCGGTGAATAGGTCGTCAAATTGCTTCTCGTAGCTTTCTCTGTCGGAGGATATGTCCTCTTCCAAGTATTCAATCCTTTTCCTCAATTCTTCCAATTCCTGTTTTGGAGCATGGGAGAGCAGGTATTGGCGCATGTGGACGAAGGCTCGCATGATGTTGATGTTGACTTCGATGGCTTTAGGGCTTCGAAGTACTCCGGAAAGCATGGCTACACCTTCTTGAGTGAAGGCGAAAGGTGCATATCTAAACCAGTTAATATCTAAGGTCACATTTTGTGACCTTATACTGTTTGTCAGATAGTTAACCCTCTTTTGTCTGGTAAAGTGTAATTAACTATTGATGTTCAGCTATTCCTCTTCCTTCTTTGGAATCCTTGGCTCCCGATTTCCTTTAAACTCTCTCGGCGCTCTTGAATCCCTTCCCTCGCGGAAGTCTCCCCGTGGCTTCCTATCTCTGTCGCCACCTTTAAAATCACCACCTTCTCTACGCGGTTTGAAATCTCCCTCTCTGCGAGGTCTGGATTCACCTTCTCTGCGTGGCTTGAAGTCCCCTTCGCGTCGTGGTTTAAACTCCCCTTCACGACGTGGCTTGAACTCTTTTCTTTCTCTGAATCTTGGAGCTTGTTCCCCTTCGGAGTCTTTCTTGTCTTCCTCTTCTCCTTCCTGGCTCTTGAATTCTTTGTACTTTCCGTCAAAAATCTCATATTTGCGGAACTCACATTCCAACGGGCCATTGAACAAAGGCACTTTCTGGCTTGCCTTCAAACCGATTTGGTCGAAACACTCTTCCCGGTAAGACAATACCCACGCTTCATTACCGACAAACGCATGCTTCAGACGCTCGCCAATCATTTGATAAAGCCCGAGCAAATCATTCGTAGAAATACGCTCTCCATAAGGCGGGTTCGTGATAATGATTGACTTCTCCTTCGGCTGTTCGAACTGCTGGAACGGTTGCAACTTCAGCACTATATCTTTCGATACACCCGCAGCCTTTATATTATGTGTAGCAATCTCATTAGCCTTCGGATTGTTATCATATCCATAAATCTTATGAGTAAATTCACGCTCCTGACTGTCATCATTGTAGATCTCATCAAACATATCCGCATCGAAATCCACCCACTTCTCGAAAGCGAATCCTTTGCGGAACACTCCCGGAGCAATATTCTTTGCAATCAGGGCAGCTTCGACAGGAATAGTACCCGAACCACACATAGGGTCAATCAAGTCACAATCCCCACGCCATCCCGTCATCAGAATCATACCGGCAGCCAACACCTCGTTCAACGGAGCTTCTACCGCTTCCTGGCGATAACCACGGCGGTGCAGAGACTCGCCCGAAGAATCCAAAGACAGCGTACAGGTAGTCTGTGCAATGTGAATGTTCAGCAATACGTCCGGATTATTGATACGGACAGACGGACGCTTTCCGGTTTTCTCGCGGAAATAGTCCACAATCGCATCTTTCACTTTATACGAAACGAACTTCGAATGGCGGAACTCATCGCTGAACACCACTGCGTCGATAGCAAAAGTCTTGTTAACATCGAGATAATCTTCCCATCGAATGGCTTGTATCTGGTTATAAACTTCGTCAGCATCCTTCGCTGTGAAGTTTTTGATAGGTTTCAGGATGCGGATAGCGGTACGAAGGCAGAAATTAGCCTTATACATCATACGTTTATCTCCGGTGAATGAAACCATCCGGCGTCCTATTTGGATATCGTTGGCTCCTAATGCTGTCAGTTCTTCTGCAAGTATCTCTTCCAGTCCCTGGA
>ERZ791872.1683-NODE-1683-length-12284-cov-4.853872_pt1 | contig 12284 bp, 11 predicted proteins | sample MGYA00510279_ERZ791872 | MGnify/ENA primary metagenome ERZ791872 (study PRJEB30046, sample SAMN00792103) | human gut metagenome | study: EMG produced TPA metagenomics assembly of the A metagenome-wide association study of gut microbiota in type 2... | reverse complement strand
GTTTAAGTAATTAATAATAGAAAATATATAGTATATATACTACTTTTCGTTTTTCTTCTTAAAGCATTACTTAAAGTGCTCTCTAGCTGCAATAAATATAGTATTTTTATGGATAGACTGTTACATTAGCTCTTGTTTATTTTATTCTTTTTCCTTCTTTTGAATAAAATTTATGAAAAGAACCGACTATTCCTCATCCTCAGTAATTTTGATTTTGGCACACCCACTCCAAAGTACAAGGGTTCAGAATGTAGTCATAAAAGTCCAAGATTTTTCATTCTCAATAAGCTGACGGAATTTTATCGCTCTATCCAACTTTTGGTATAGCAGAGCCGTTCCAAAAGCTCATCATGTAAGTAGAAAAGAAAAAACTAGGATTTAAATTGTAATTTATCTATATTGTACGAATTATCAGTAAAATTGCCTATCTTTGCGAATGGATAGAGATCGCTCTTACCAAGAACATATTTAGAAAAGAAAGAAGCGTTATGTTTATCTTGTAGATGAAAACCTGAGAAATTTTCAAATGAGCAAGGATAGCATAGTGGTTCTTACGCTATAAGCGTGGGCTGCTATTACTACATCTGCTCATTAGGTTTTCTCAGGACCTTCATCTTAGATGTGACATTGCAGTTCCACGCTTTCGTTGTTTAATGTAAAAGCCTTTGGGAACTGAAAGGCCAATATTTACGTATGAAAAAAATCCTTTTATGTTTATTTGTTGCCGCATGTTTCGCTTCATGTAGCAACAATGATGAAAATGCATCTATCCAGCTGACGGGAAATACAACAACCTCGCAGACTGTGTATGCAGATGAAACGAGCAAACCGGAAGGTATCAAATTCACCGCTACTGCTCCATGGACAGCTATGGTAAAAAATGTGACAACAACTCGTAGTAGTGAAGTCGATTGGCTAGCTTTAAACCTGTATAGTGGCGATGCAGGAGAATACACTTTGACCATGACGTTACAGCCGAACTTAACAGGTAAAGACCGAGTAGCTGAAATTGTAATCACTTGTGGAGACACGGTTATCCGTATCAGAGTGGAGCAAAAAGGGACTAAGGCAAATGGTGAAAAACCGGAAGTATCAAAAATGCGTTTTGTGGACAATATCGTTTGTAAATGGGAAGATGCAAAAGATGATTGGAGACAAGAAATTACAGAATTCACATACAATTTGGACGGTACCGTAAAACAGATCAGCACTTACGGTGACTTTAACAACAATAATATCATTGACGCTGACGAACGCAGAGATGGTTTGGATTGGAAAACGGAATTTACATACGATGCAGCCAATAAAAAGGTGCATACTAAATTTACAGAATATAATGAAAAAACACATGAAGAAGATTACCAAACCGGTGAACTCATACTTAATGCAGAAGGATATGTTACAAAGGCAAGTTATAAAACAAATGATAATGGTACAGTAGAAACATATCATATTTCCTATCAAAATGGTCATGTCATTTCAGTGGAAGCTACCAAACCGGATAGCGATTCAAAATATATAGAAAAGCCGGAATGGCAAAATAACAATCTAGTTAAAATTACGTGCGGTAGCGGTACTGAACAAATCTGGGGGAATTCCGAAGTCACTTATGGTGAAGAGTTAAATCGTCCAGATGTCTCTATAGATTTAAATTTCATTATCGCAAACACAGAATGGCTTGACTGTTTCTGTGAAGATGGAAACTACGGCTTGAAAGTTTGTGATTTTTTTGGCAAACGCAGCAAGAATATGATGGTGAAAGAAAAATCACATAATAATGCAGACAGTCAAGTACATGAATATTCCCACACTTACGGTAAGGATGCAGAAGGATTTATCAATAAAATTACGGTTGACAACAATAACGGTGGTCCCCAAAGTAATGCAAACGCTGTTTACATCATCAACTACAAGAAATAAGATAAAAGAATACAATACGTTGACTCAACTCTGAATGTCTTTTGAGGATATTATCCAAACTGAAATCCCTCTCAACTATCAGTAAAGCAACGGGTTACTATGAGCATAAAAAGAAAAGTTCCAGCTTGGGAAAGTTAGGAACTTTTCTTTACCGGGAAAATTCCTTCCGCAAACTTTTTACCTTTCCTCAAATCCTAAACAAATACCCTTTATTGCCAATCATTACTTTTATTACTAGTCTTTATTTCTATTACTGGTCTCTATCTTGTCAAAACTTATAGTTTAGTGCAACAAAAATCCTTATTCACTGTACTGAAAACTCTTAATTACAATGATAGACTTGTAGCTCATTACCATGAGCTAAACATTCTTTTTTCGATAGAAAAAGAACGATTAGCCACAAATAAAGATAAAATCTGAATTAGCAAAAAAACACTCAACACAAAACGTCCGGATATCCATAGAAAGTGTTACATTTGTGAGTTAACACATAAATCTTCAAACTCAATACTTATGAAACGAATCATTTTTCTATTCATATTAGTACTATCACTCCCCAACATGGCATTCTGCCAAAGTTGCAAAGATGAGTTTTTTATACTTGAAGAATACCAATATGATGAGGAAGGAAAGCCAATCATCATCCCGGCAGACAGTATAGAATATTATCGGATTACAAATAAAGATTATTCTGCATGGGGATTCAAAAACAAAAAAGGAGAAATTATAATACCGCCCGGCAAATACAGTTTCTTAAACGACATAAATAAATACGGGATGATATACGCAGAAAAAGAAGGAAAAGAAGGTTATATAGATATTACCGAAAAAGTCCTTATCCCCTTTATTTATGATAAAGTTGGGGCTCCTTCTGATAATGTAGAACTAATATCCGTCATTAAAAATGGCAAGCAGGGATTCGTCAACTACAAAGGAGAAATCGTCATTGCCTTGGAATACGACGGAAAGCCATACAGCGCTGCGTTTTTTCACCCGGAAGTTGCTATCTTAACTAAAAATGGCAGATATGGAGTAATTGATTCTAAAAACAATGTCATAATCCCATTCGAATATGACAATATCAGATATTCGAATGAAATGGATTATTTCATAGTGACCAAAGGAAAAGAGTGGGCTACTTTTTCTTTTGATGGCAAACAACTATCAAAGTTCGATAATTCCATTATTATACAAAACAGAAATCGGCTCCCTTCTTATATGACTAATCTTCCATTGTTAACTACAGCACAAAAGAATGAAGAAAATATCGATTATCTTTTTATGGACATCAACTATCGAAATGGAACCAAACGAATTAGAGATTCTATCGAAATTTCAATTGGGGGAGAATTCTCTTACATCGACAAAGCCAAACAAATAATTGTTCCTTACGGAATATATGATTACGCGAAACCATTCGGCTTGGGACGAAATGCTATTGTTGCAAAGAAATGGAAATATGGCATTATCAATGAATATGGAAAAATTGTGTTACCATTAAATTATGATTATATAGAGCGTTTTTCCCAATACTCCCCTTTTAATGATATATTTCTAGCTACTCAAGGACAAACTGTGACAGTTTTTGATAAAAACGTCCGGAAGCTCCCAGTGAAAGATATCACTTCTTACTTATATGAAGATAATAAATTATATATTTCGGATATTCATGGTAAAAAGGGACTTCTTGACTATTTCGGAACGCAGACTATTCCCTTCAAATATGATACACTTTACGCATCACACAACCTCTACACTACAGGATTTATAGCTAAAAAAGAAGGAATGTACGGATTTATCTCAGAAAAAGATGAAATCATTCAGCCTTTCATATATAGAGACATATATACGTTGAAAGATGGACTTGTTTTTGTAAACACTGACAACAAAGCCGGAATGTTTGATAAAAACTGGAATATTAAATTAGCTTTTGAATATGATAGCATCTGTGATACGTATTACAATAACTTTGAACCGGAAGAGGCCAAATACATTGTTATCAAAAATGGAAAAGTGGGTACAGTGGACATTCATAATAAAACTGTAATACCAATCATGTATGACGCACTTTCAGGTTGGGTAGAATATGGTCCGGAGGCACACTTTGCACTAAAGGATGGCAAATATGGTTTGATATCCCACACCAACCAAATTATCATACCTTTCGAATATGACTATATAGGTTTACCGAAAGGTGGCGTCATAGTAGTTCGCAAAAATGGGAAATATGGAGCTTTATCATGGGAAAACAAGGAAATTCTACCTTGCAAATATGATTTCATTATTAATGATATGCCCATAGAAGATATCGGAGACAAACGAGCCCCCAAATTGATTGTATTATTGAATAATACATGGAATTACTATGATGGTCAAGGGGAGATTATCCGCAAAGATGTCCCCAAAGAAATAATTATGGGAAATTATGGATACATACTGGAATGGGGTACACCATCTAATGAGAACCCAGACTTTAGCATGAAGCATGCGAAAAGTAATTCAAAAAATTAATCAACACATGAAATCCTTACTTCAAATTTCGAAAGACAAGACAAAGTTAATCCCATATGCTGAAGTCATTATAGGGATAATTCTACTCAGTCTGGAAGTTTATGACTATTTTACTTTATACTCTATGGAGGAAGTCGATGCTATGTATGGAGGCATTGTTGATTTCTACAAATATAAAGAAAACACATTTTGCCCTGCCTTTCTATGGACGATGCTTATACTTACAGGTATAAGTTATTGGACTAACAAAAAGCTATATTGGATTTCGACACAGGCATTGATACTTCTGCTTTTATTGAAAGCAATCCTACCATTCTATGCAATTTTCATAGAATTAAACCCGATAGTTTTCTATATTTTCCCACTTTGTTACTTCACATTATTTATTGCAATAGAGATACAACTATTCAAAATTAACCAAATAGAATCAATAGATATCAGCACAAAAACGAAGCTATCAGGGCTTGGAGTTGGTATTCTATGTTGTATAATTTATATCTTACTTTTATAAAGACCTGCCGACCTATCATCTTTATCAAGACATTCTTGTATGTTAGACCTCATAAATGACTGGAAGTTAATCCCATCTCAAAGAAAAAACATTGTTTTCACATTATTTATCTATGAGATATTATTTTAGAGTATAAAATGACTATAATACTCATTGCAGTACCACAAGTAGCCAAACACTACTAAAATTGCAACGTCTAACTCCGTAAATGCATAAGGATTGCGTCTTTTAGGAAGCTGTTTAACGCAACTATATTATAATTGCAGTTCATCACTTCCACCTGATTCTCGAAATGCCGATGAATAAGGAGATAGCAGGTGAAAGCAAGGACTGAATTCAGGTGAAACTGGAAATGGGCAGTTCACCTTGTCTTTTCAAAATATCCCATGAGCTAAAACTAATTTCATTATAGCTAATCCGGATATGCTTATAGCAAATCAAAATATGCTCATTGTAAATCTCTGTCATGTATTAACTATTGGGTGGCCAAGTAGCAATAGCCTAGTTATCAAGCAACAATAGTCTATTTATCAACTACTTAAACACTTGAAGTGATGGATCTATATACCCAATACGTTAGATCTATATGTCCAACATATTAGAGCTATATGTCCTGCATATTGGATCTATATGTTCTGCAAACGGTACACATCAAACTAATAAGTTCGATGTTTCCCGAAAAAATCGAATTTGACGGAAAAACATATCGAACTAATTCTTATAACAAAGTGCTTGATTAAATATATCAGCAAACCAACGAGTTACAAGGAGTAGAAAAGAAAAGCGGAGAAAGTATTTCTACTTTCTCCGCCTCAGTACCCTTGACCGTTCTGTTCTCGAACCAATTCCTACATGATTTGGACCTAATTTATGAACTAAAGGATTATATTCCAAACCCTAATAAACCCATTTTTCAGCAAACAAAGAATACAATATAAATATCCTTTATACCCATTAGTAAGACACCTCTCGTAATATAAACGTTAGGTAAGAAAAAACGATTCTATTCCTTGATATATAAGGTGATTGCAACGTAACTTTACTCTCCAATACGATGAGGATATAGGTGTGTTATGTAGTATACTGTTCCTTTTGTCTCTTTATGAAAAAATGGAGGTGATATTTGTTTACTATACTTTACTTTCTTACTATTTCTACTATTTATTTATATAAAAAGGAGGTATAAAGTATGAGTAAAGGTAAACGCCAATATCGTGAGTTAAATGAAGAAACGAAGCAGAAAATAAGTAGGAAACTCAAAAATCAGCATAAAAGTGAAGCTCATAAGCAAGCTATTGCAAAAGCGATGATTTTATATTGGCAAGAGATTCCAAACAAACCTAAAAAAGAGGATGAAGTAGAGGATAAATAGCCCTCTACTTTACCACTTATAAAGGTGACAAAACTTGTCATTTGGCAAGGATGAATAATCTTCTTAAAAACCTTAAATCTTAATGTTATGTTTTGATAAATTTAAATTAGTATGTAATAATATAGAGTATATAAGTAATATAAAAGAAAATGTATTTATCTCTCATTATAAAGGAGAAGAATTATTATACTATAAATATCAGCAAAATACTCCATATTCTTTATCAATAATGGTTGATTATAGGAAACGCGAACTAGTCCTAGAATTTACGTCTAAAGTGTTAGGAGAAGAATGTATAAATCTCATCAATCAACTAAATATTCGCACATGTCTTATGAATATAAATTCTTTAGGTATTTGTCTATTAGACATAGATAATATTCTTATATCTGCTAAGGTTGTGAAATGTGATATTACAAGAGATATTTCCGTAGATGATTTAGCCAATGTCATTCAGCATATCAGAAGTAATCTTTCCAATTTTAAGAAATGGATATGTCGAGAATATGCAAACGGGATTGTTATTGAAAATACAGTTGCCACCAATCGTCATAAGAAGCGTCTAATTATATATGATAAAGAAAAGGAATTAATGAAAGCCACCAATTCCAATTTCTTAAATTCTCTATCAAATAAAGAAGAGGTCATTTGTCATTTTCATGGGAAAGTACGTTTTGAGCTAAATATTGGCACTATGGCACAAATGCGCACTTTACTTCTTATAGAAGATAATAGATTAAAAGAGGTTTTAGCCTCAACAGCTAACCCAATTTTTACAGTTGTAGATGAGGCTCTAAAGAAACCATCTAAAGAAAATTGCATTTGTACAAATTTGAGAGATTATGAACGTGAACTATTGCTAAAAGCATGTGATTATGATTTAGCCAAAGTTGAAATGACTATCCGAGGACTAATATCCAAAAAGACTCCGATTAGAAGGATAATGCAACCTTATCGTGACTTGTATCAACGCCTAACGTCTTCTTCAAAATTGGATATTGATATTAGAACTTTGGTTGCTTAGTGTATCAAAACAAAGAGTGTATCAACATAATCCTACAAAAGACATATTGATACACTCAACTTTGTATCACATTAATCTAAAAGATTAAAGTGATATTCCGTAAATGAAATGTTATTCTCAAACAGATATATAGATTCATATCACCATGTAATCTTACATCTCAAAAAGCAATTATCAGAGGTTCGTACGAATGTATTATAGATATACTGTTCACCAATATCCGTTATATACTCAACATCTGTTTCATGCCAACTTTTCCCGTCAGAAGATATGAATCCTGTAGACGGCATTGTAGCCTTATCTATGTAAGCCTTTCCATTCCATGCCTGAAATCTAGCAGAAAATTCAATTTCAGAAGTTCCAAGATTTACTAATGTCCATTTGTTCACTTTGGAATCATATACATAGATTTCTTTATAATATGAATCCTTGTCTCTTTTAACAAACAAATACCCATTCGTGGAATGACAATCTATATATGTATTGTAGTTGTTAGAAGGAAGTTGGGGCATATCAACAAAAGTTTTGCCTCCATCTTTTGACACTAAGATTTTTCCTGTGTATCTGTTATATCCTTCATCATAATATAGTTCTGCACCATACAAATATTTATCGTCAGTATACAGAGCATAGAAAAGCTTACTTTCATTTGCTACGGAAATCCAAGAACGACTGTTTTCATCATACACTTTCAATTCTGTAATATCTTCCCATTTATCAGAAGTATGATTATAAACTCTTCCAAAAGAATACGTAAAGACTTTTCCAGCACAACAAACGATATTTTCTGAATCAGAAGGTATCGGGAATGACTTCTTAAAATCTTTACTATCATTACTCCTGACATAATAACTATCTTCACCTAAAATAAATAGCTTATTAGAAGTCTTGAAAATATTTACACCATACTCAGGAAATACGGAAGCATACTTCCCTTCTAAATCCATCCTAACATTTGTCTGCTCAAAATTTTTGCCATCATATAAGAAAAGAACGCCATCAGTTCTTACTACATGGATATAATTACCAAAATCCAATATAGCCGACACAGCAAAAGGACAATCTACTCTTTCCCAATCGCCTAAATTGGAATTTTCATCATCATCCCCGCAGGCAATAAAAAGAGCACTACATAAAAATATATATAATATTTTTAAAAGCCTCATCATTTCTAAAATTTATAAGCTACTCCAATATTGAAAACTGCTTGGTTGAAATCTTTGATTATTTGATATTTAAATTCAAAATTGACACCCCATGTCTGATTAATATCATATTGAATACCCGCACCGACATTCATACCAAAACGCCCCTCTGTTACATTCAAACTTCCTCCATCATCTTCACCATCATCTTCAATATATCCACCCATATCTTCAATAGCATCTTCTATAGCTCCACCCAAATCGGCTTTCCAAGATGAATATGTTAAACCAACTAAAGGATATACTTTAAACTTATCTGCTATTGGAAATAAATAATGTGCATCTACATTAATGTCCCAGTTACTTACAAAATCTTTCTTAAAGAAATAATCAAAAGAAGGAGCAAGACGAATTGCATCAGTTACGTTATACGCAAATTTAGCTCCCAAACCTACATTTTTGATTTCAGTTCCATAGCCCAACTGTAAGTTTACACTTTTTTCTCCCTTTTGCGCATAAGAACACAAAGACACTAAAGTCACAACAAGCAATAATACTTTTCTCATAATACATTAAGTTTTTAAATTAATACTACTTAGGTTATCATATATGATAACCACATCGCAAAAGTAATCACTTTCCTTTGTTATCACAAATGATAACTTAAAAAAGATGAATGAACAACAACTTTTTATTAAGATAGGTGATAAAATAAAGGAGTTAAGAGAATTAAAGAATCTTAGTCAGCAAGATTTAGCCGCTTTATGTAATTTCGAAAAATCGAATATGTCACGAATCGAAGCAGGCCGAACCAATCTGACAATTAAGACACTATTCAAAATAAGTAATGCTCTGAAAGTTCCATTGAAAGATTTAGTTAGTATTGACTAATTAATATCATCCTAAATCTATTCCTTCTCTATGTAATATATTACGCAGTTTTGCAAGACTATCAAAATGGTATATATTATTCCTACCTATTTCAACGTATCCCCGTAATACTTGCGATGTACTTTCCTTTTCTTTCACTAATTCAGCAACAGAAACATTTAATGCTGCTGCTATATTACGTATTGTAGACAATTGCGTTTGTCCTTTAATAGCTCTTGTAAGCGATTCAGGAGTAATATTTAATTTAGCTGCTAATTCTTTCATTAATAACCCCTTTTCCTTGCAAATTCGCTTTACATTAATAGCCAAAACATCTTCCATACTTTTCTTTTTTTCGACAAACGTACTCAAAATATTCATAAGTATCAATATTTGCATCAACAATTATCATATAATATCAATTTTATTTTGTTTTTATTGATATTATACGCATATTTGCATCATAAATAATGATATTATAAATCAATTTTAGGGAATAATATGAAAAAAGTAGTAATATTTGCAAGAGTTTCAACAACTATCCAAGATTATGATAGACAGGTGAGTGAATTAACAGCTCTAGCCGCTAATAATAATTGGAAGGTATGCGCTTGCTTTACGGAAAAAATTAGTGGGGCAAAAGCAAACACAGAAAGAACAGAACTGTTACGTATGGTTGAATACGTTACAAATAATGCAATAGACAAAGTACTTGTAACGGAGTTATCCCGTCTAGGGCGGAATACACTAGGAGTATTAGAAGTTATAGAACTTTTAAACAGCAAAAAAGTTTCCATATACATTCAAAATTATGCTATCGAAACACTTACACCAGAAGGAGCAATAAATCCTATGTCCCAATTTCTTATTACAATCTTAGCCGAAGTAGCAAGAATGGAGCGAAAAACTATCCATGAACGAATAGAAAGTGGTTACAAAAATTATCGCATCAATGGTGGCGTCGTAGGCCGTAAAATTGGGTATCGAAAGGATAAAGAAACTATGCGAGAAGAATATAAAGAAGAAATTAGACTGCTCAAAAAGAACTACAGTCTTAGAAATATACATACATTAACAAATACTAGTATTAACACATTAAGGAAATTAAAAACTATGATATAAATATATCTACAACCTCATCCATGAGTAGTCTTACTCTACATATATTGTAGAAAGATGGGATGAATTAATCTGCATACAACTAAAATGTAAATTCATCTCGATAAGGTTAAAATGCTGAAATAACTGCCAATGAGCAGACGGTAATATCTTAATTAAATGATTACATTAGAAAAATGTAAGCAAATACTAAACCAAGAATATGAAAAATTCAATAATGAAGAAATAAAGCTACTAAGAGAATATCTATATCTATTAGCAGAGCTACAAATAGAAAGTGAAGAAGAATACAAAAAAGAATAAATAAAATTATGAATGTTATAATATATTGCAGAGTAAGTTCTGATGAACAAACGTTAGGAGCCAGCTTAGATGTACAAGAAGAACGCCTACGGAAGTATTGTAACCAAATGGGATATAACATCATTGACAATATCCCATACAGAGAGGACGAGAGTGCTAAAACATTTGAGAAACGTCCTGTCATACAAGGAATAATGAATTATATACGTAAAAACAAAGGTAGAGTAAACAAGTTACTATTCTTACGGTGGGATAGATATTCACGAGACATTATCAGTGCCAGTGAGAACTTAAAAGAATTACTCAAATTGGGAGTTGAACCAAACGCAATCGAAGCACCTTTAGACTTCAATTCTGACACTTGGCCCCTATTATTGGGAGTACACATAGGTTCGGCACAATGCGACAACATCAAGAGGTCAAAAGCCACAATGGACGGCATTCATGGAACATTAGCAAAAGGAAAATGCGCTAATAAAGCACCAAGAGGATATAAGAATGTACGTATTAGCAAACATGAAACCCATGTAGAAATAGATACCAATACAGCACCATTTATACAAGCCATGTTTAAAGAAGTGGCTAAAGGCATTGAAACACCTTGTTATATCCGCAGGAAGTTTGCAAGAAAAGGATATAATATACCCGAAAGTTCATTTCTTGAAATGCTACGCAACAAATTTTATATCGGTAAAATTCGTGTGCCAGCATACAAAGGAGAACCCGAATATTATGTAAACGGTGAACATGAAGCAATTATAGATGAAGAAACATTCTATAAAGTTCAAGAAATATTAGACGGCAAAAGAAAGAAAACACCTAAACTATCCAAAGCCATAAATCCTGACTTATTTTTGCGGAAGTTTTTAATCTGTCCCGTATGTGGTTGTGCCCTAACTGGTGCGACAAGTTCGGGCAATGGCGGCAAATACACCTACTACTTTTGTTGTAACAATCAAAAACATATAAGAATGAGAGCAGAGAACGTAAACGAAGAGTTCGCTCGATACACAGCCCAATTAAAGCCCAATAAAACGGTATTGGACTTGTATAACGAAATTCTAAAGGATTTGCAAAACGAACGCAAAGGAGAAAGCAAAAAAGAAGCAGCAGCACTGCAAAATGAACTTTCTACCGTCCAAAAACGCATCAACAGCATTGAAGATAAATATCTGGACGGAGATTTAACCAAAGAACAATATAACAGAATGCTGGAGAGATACACTAAAGAAGCCTCAGCCATGCAACAACAGATTGAAATGCGTGAGAACCCTAACCGTAGTAATATCGAACCAAAACTAAACTACTCTATCAATCTGATAAACAATATAGATAGCTATATAAGAAATGCGTCTGTAGGGGTGAAAATTAAGCTGATAAGTTCGATGTTTCCCGAAAAAATCGAATTTGATGGAAAAACATATCGAACCAATTCTTACAACAAAGTGCTTGACTTAATCTATCAGCAAACCAACGAGTTACGGGGAGTAGAAAAGAAAAGCGGAGAGA
>ERZ791872.1671-NODE-1671-length-12428-cov-4.968399_pt1 | contig 12428 bp, 9 predicted proteins | sample MGYA00510279_ERZ791872 | MGnify/ENA primary metagenome ERZ791872 (study PRJEB30046, sample SAMN00792103) | human gut metagenome | study: EMG produced TPA metagenomics assembly of the A metagenome-wide association study of gut microbiota in type 2... | reverse complement strand
TTATATCATTTTAAACTCTATGTAATGCAGGAACTATTATGATTTTGTTCAAAACAGTATCGAAATGAAACAAACTTTTGATGCGATTGCCCTAAATAATAGTAGGCTGTTTTAGAAATGAGGCAGCTTTTTTCTAGTGTATATTAAGACCAGGTGATAGAATTATTGTACATTTGACAAATAAAAAAGGATTTTCGTACGGGGACAACAAGATTTGAAGTGTATTTATAGTAAGTGATAAATTCTAATTAAATAAGACATGAGAAACTTAGATTATGTATTTTACACATTAGCTGGTATTTCTTCGATACCTGCCACCCTGTTAGCCGGACAAGCTCAACCGGAGAAAAAGCCGGTTGACAGACAACAGCCGAACATCATCCTGATTGTAGCCGATGACCTCGGATATGGTGATTTGAGTTGCTACGGCGCTCATCGCATCTCCACACCGGGCATGGATCGCATAGCGAACGAAGGAATCCGCTTTACGCAGGGTTTCTGTACGGCAGCTACTTCCACCCCCAGCCGTTATTCCGTAATGACCGGACTTTACCCGTGGACGAGTACGGAAGCGAAAATCCTTCCGGGTAATGCGGCACTGATTATCGATACGAAAAAGATAACCTTGCCAAAACTAATGAAGCAGGCAGGCTATGCTACCGGTTCCGTAGGAAAATGGCATATCGGACTGGGAGACGGCAGTGTGGACTGGAACAAAGATGTCCATCCCGGAGCAGTCGAAATCGGATATGATTATTCGTTTATTCAGGCAGCTACCAATGACCGCGTTCCGTGTGTCTTTCTTGAAAACGGACGTGTTGTAGGACTGGACCCTAATGACCCGCTTTATGTGGATTACCGTAAGAACTTCCCCGGCGAACCTACCGGAAAGAACAATCCCGAAATGCTCCGTATGCATCCGAGTGTAGGACATGCTGGCTCGATAGTAAACGGTGTTCCCCGTATCGGATTCCAGAAAGGTGGTAAAGCGGCGCAATGGAAAGATGAAGAAATGGCGGAGCTATTTCTGGATAAAGCCAAACAGTTTGTCAACGACCACAAAAATGCTCCTTTCTTTCTCTATTACGGATTGCACCAGCCACACGTGCCCCGTGTTCCTAATGAACGCTTCGCAGGAAAGTCACCTATGGGGCCACGTGGAGATGTTATCCTCGAAGCAGACTGGTGTGTATCCGAGTTTCTCAAAGAATTGGACCGCTTGGGATTGGCGGAGAATACGATTGTAGTGCTGACCAGTGACAATGGCCCGGTGTTGGATGACGGTTATAAGGATGATGCAGTGGAATTGGTAGGTGACCATAAGATAGCAGGCCCGCTTCGCGGCGGAAAAACAAGTATGTTCGACGGTGGTACACGTATACCTTTCATGCTTCGCTGGCCGGCAGCGGTGAAGCCTCAGGTTTCTGATATATTCGTTTGCCAAATGGATTTGCTGGCTTCCTTTGCTTCTTTATTGGGACAATCTTATCCGGATAAGTTGGATAGTGAAAATACATTGGACGCTTTCTTGGGAAAGAGCAAGAAAGGACGTGAAGAACTCGTCATCGAAGGTATGTTCAATTATGCGTATCGTCAGGGAGATTGGGCATTGATTCCACCTTATTATAATCCTTACAGCAAAGAAGACGGTGAATTTATCGGTTTGGGATATGGATATAAACTCTATAATTTGAAGAAAGACATTGGTCAGCAAGAGAATCTGGCAGATAAGTATCCAAAGAAATTGGGAGAAATGATTAATCGTTTCGAATATTTGAAATCGACTACAAACAAGGTGACTCGTTACTGATTTTTGATGTGATAAATGATAAACAGCAGCATTGAAAATTCATATAGGAAAGTTAGTGCTGCTGTTGTCATTTCTCCGCTATTGTTTCCTATTCTGCCTTTTAATAGTGAAAAAAAGTAATAAGAATAAAGAATACCTAAAAAAACAGCCATATAAATAGGGTAATAGGCGACTTACGTGTATTTAAATTGTATTACGACAATAAGCTTATGTCTAATTCTAAATAAGTAAAACATGAAAAACAATCATTCTCTTTCTTCGCGGTATCTCAAGTTTATCGCATTACTAGTATTGTTATTACATCCCATTTCGTTTCTTTCCATACAAGCATCCGAAACTTCAGGTATCCTTCGGGCGGAAAAGGTAAATCCGACCACAGTCGATGTGCTGTTTACAAACAACCAGCGAATGACAATCGACTTCTACGGAGAGAACATCTTCCGTGTCTTTCAGGATAACTCCGGAGGTATCATTCGTGATCCCGAAGCGAAACCTGAAGCGCGAATACTTGTCGACCAGCCCCGCCGCAAGGTGTCCGGCCTTGCACTGGATGACAGGGACGGCCGTATCATCCTGACTACCGGAAAGGTACGGGTAGAACTCGACAAACAAACATCCCTGATGAAAGTCTTTAATCTTGAAACAAACGTATGTGTCATTGAACAGACTGCTCCGGTAGTATTTAGCCCGAAAGAAGTGACCGTCACCCTGAAAGAACAGCCGGACGAATATTTCTATGGCGGCGGCGTACAGAACGGACGCTTCTCCCACAAAGGCAAAGTGATAGCCATCGAAAACCAGAACAGCTGGACAGACGGTGGAGTCGCTTCCCCCTGCCCTTTCTATTGGTCAACAAAAGGCTATGGAATGATGTGGTACACCTTCAAGAAAGGACAGTATGACTTTGGAGCGACAGAAAAAAACGTAGTGAAACTATCCCATAATTCTTCTTACCTTGATTTATTTTACATGGTCAACGACGGAGCCGTCGCCCTGCTGAATGATTTTTACCAACTGACGGGAAATCCCGTCCTGCTGCCCAAATTCGGTTTTTATGAAGGGCATCTCAACGCCTACAACCGCGACTATTGGAAAGAGGACGAGAAAGGAATCCTCTTCGAAGACGGAAAACGTTATAAGGAGAGCCAGAAAGACAATGGCGGTATCAAAGAATCCCTGAACGGTGAGAAAAACAACTACCAGTTCTCGGCACGTGCCGTTATTGACCGCTACAAGAACCATGACATGCCCCTCGGCTGGCTGCTCCCGAATGACGGCTACGGCGCCGGCTATGGACAGACGGAAACACTGGACGGCAACATCGCCAACCTGAAAAGCCTGGGCGATTATGCCCGCAAGAACGGAGTGGAAATCGGACTTTGGACACAGTCCGACCTGCATCCCAAAGAAGGTGTAAGCGCTTTATTACAACGTGACATCGTGAAGGAAGTGCGTGACGCAGGTGTGCGTGTACTTAAAACCGATGTAGCTTGGGTGGGAGCCGGATACTCCTTCGGGCTGAACGGTGTAGCCGATGTAGGACATATTATGCCTTATTATGGCAATGACGCCCGTCCCTTTATCATCTCCCTCGACGGCTGGGCAGGCACGCAGCGTTACGCAGGCATCTGGTCGGGCGACCAGACAGGCGGGGTATGGGAATATATCCGTTTCCATATACCGACTTATATCGGTTCCGGCCTTTCCGGACAGCCCAATATCTGTTCGGATATGGACGGCATCTTCGGCGGCAAGAATGAAACAGTCAATATTCGTGATTTCCAATGGAAGACATTTACCCCCATGCAGTTGAATATGGATGGCTGGGGCGCCAATGAGAAGTACCCCCATGCTTTAGGCGAACCGGCTACATCCATCAACCGGATGTACCTGAAGCTGAAATCCGAATTAATCCCCTACACATATAGTTTTGCCAAGGAAGCGGTGGACGGAATGCCGCTGATCCGTGCCATGTTCCTGGATTACCCGAATACGTACACCTACGGGCCTGCTACGCAGTACCAGTTCATGTACGGCACGGACTTCCTCGTAGCTCCCGTCTATCAGAACACCAAAGCCGACGAGAAAGGCAATGATATCCGTGATGGTATCTACCTGCCCGAAGGAACCTGGATTGATTACTTTACCGGCGAGAAGTACGAGGGCAACCGTATCCTCAACAACTTCGATACCCCGATTTGGAAATTGCCCGTATTCGTGAAGAACGGCTCTATTATCCCGATGACCCACCCCCACAACAATGTCAGCGAGATAGACCCGTCCCTGCGCATCTATGAGCTTTATCCGAACCGCCATACCGCCACCGTTGAGTATGACGATGACGGCGTGACGGAAGCTTACCGCCAGGAGAAATCCGTATCTACCTTGATTGAATCCGACGTGAATGCCAAAAAGAATAGCCTGACGATTACCATTCATCCGGCATCCGGCAACTTCGACGGCTTTGTGAAAGATAAAAAGACGGAACTGCGTATCAATGTCACCGAAAAGCCGAAGAAACTGTCAGCTAAGATAAACGGCAAGACAGTGAAACTGACAGAAGTGAACACAGCCGGCGACTTCCTGAAAGGTGAAAATGTCTTCTGGTATGAAGAAGCTCCGAATCTGAACAAGTTTGCGACAAAGGGCAGTGAATTCGAGAAAGTAACCATCACGAAGAATCCGCAGGTACGTGTAAAGCTGGCCGCTACCGATATTACCGCCCATCAGACCACAGTAAACGTGGAAGGCTTCCGCTTTGAACCTGCCGACCGTTATCGTGTAAGCACCGGTGCTCTGACAGCTCCGCAGAACGCACAGGTAACGGAAGAAAACCGGGAAGCATACACCTTGAAACCAACTTGGGACAAGGTGACCAATGCCGACTTCTATGAAATCGAGTTTGGCGGAATGCTCTACACAACCATCCGTAACACTTACCTGCTGTTTGATGGTCTGGAAGCTGAGACGCCTTATTCTTTCAAAGTACGTGCAGTCAACAAGGACGGCGTTTCCGACTGGGCTGAAATTCAGGTAACAACGAAAGCAAACCCATTGGAATTTGCCATCCAAGGCATTGAAGGCGAATCTACCGCTCCTTCACAGGGAGGATTCGGTGTCAACCGCTTGTTCGACTTTGCCGAATCAGGTGACAACTGGCATACGAAATACCGTGCCAACGCTATTCCTCTGGATTTGGTTATCGACCTCAAGACTGTTAACCAACTGGATAAATTCCACTACCTGCCACGCACCGATGCCGGAAACGGTACGATACTGAAAGGTTCCGTGTCTTACAGCATGGACAAGGAGCACTGGACGGAAGCCGGAGCATTCGACTGGAAACGTGATGGTGAAGTGAAAGTATTTGAATTTGCCAACCATCCTACCGCACGTTATATCAAGGTTAACATAACGGCAGGTGTGGGCAACTACGCTTCCGGTCGTGAACTCTACGTATTCAAAGTGCCCGGAACAGCCAGCTACCTGCAGGGAGATATCAACAATGATGGCAAGATTGACCGCAACGACCTGACTTCCTATATGAACTATACAGGTTTGCGCCGTGGAGATTCGGACTATGAGGGATATATCAGCAAGGGTGATATAAACATGAATGACCTGATAGACGCTTATGACATATCCGTAGTAGCCACCCAGCTTGAAGGCGGTGTCGGCAGAAAGGATACGCTCAAAGTATCGGGTTCTTTGTCAATCAGCGCCCCGAAACGGTTGTATCAGAAGGATGAAATCGTTGAAATCCATGTGAAGGGCAATGACTTGAAAGCGGTAAATGCACTCAGCTTTGCTTTGCCTTACGACCAGAATGACTATGAGTTCGTAGGTGTGGAACCTCTGAATATGAAAGCCATGGAAAACCTGACTTACGACCGCTTGCATACCAACGGAATGAAATCACTCTATCCTACGTTTGTCAACTTGGGAAAACAGGAATCATTGAATGGTTCGGAAGAACTGTTTATCCTGAAATTGAAAGCGAAACGTAAAGTGAAGTTTGAATTGGATTTAAAAGACGGAATATTGGTTGATAAGGAATTGAGGATGCATCAGTTCTAATGATTGATGCATCATACCATTCCTGAATAATTCATTTTATTTTTCTTGTAAAATGGTTAGGGATGCAAATAGTAGATTCGGAGTACAATCTCCGTATTCTACTATTTGCTTTGTTTTTGTTCTTTATTGTTTTCAGATATTCCTATTTGATTCAGATACTCAGTATGTAAGAAGTCAGAATGTTCGTACGGTACTTCGTTCTCCCGGTTCGAGAACTGCCCAGTTGTTGTCGTTATATTTGAGCAGTCCGTTCTTCTTCTTTTGGAAAAATAAAATCAAGTCTATTTCCGGTTTTGGATTAATTTTGTAGTTTTACGGACGTATCAGGAAAAAGAGGGTATAATCGTAAAATGTAATCATAATATGGAATGTAAAATACGTTGTTGGCGGATAGAGGATGCAGAAGATATTGCAGAGACACTGAATAATAAGAATATACTGGATAACCTGCGGGATGGCATCCCCTTTCCATATACAGTGCATGATGCAAGGGAGTTTATACAGGCAATGAATGCCGCCGATTCGGAAAGTACGTTCTCATTTGCAATAACTGTCGATGATAAGGCAATAGGTAGCATAGGTGCCTTCTGCCAAAGCAACATACATTCGAGAACTGCCGAAGTGGGATATTACATTGCAGAGCCTTATTGGGGTCAAGGTATCGGTACAAGTGCTGTGAAACAGCTATGCGAATATGTTTTTCAAAATACGGATATAATCCGGCTTTTTGCCGAACCCTTTGCACATAATGCCTCTTCTTGCCGCATCCTTGAGAAATGCGGGTTTGAGTTAGAGGGGACATTGAGGAAGAATGCGGTAAAAAATGGTGTTGTGGTGGATATGAAGATGTATTCAATTCTGAAAGAATGAATCTCGGATTCATCATGTAAAAGATATATGTCGAACTCTTATGGGCTAGCCCGGCTATATGCTAATACCCAATTGAGTGTATCAGGGCTTTGTATCCTTTGTGATGCAGTGATTGGATTAGACTGAATATAAAGGTGCAAATTGGAATGAAGCATGATATTGTAAAGATTAGTCTGTTATCGCCTATCTATCTCAACTATTTACCTATACAATTCTGAATGACTTTCATTTTTTTTGCTTACTTTTGTAGTTGTAATAGTACGATATATAGATAGATATTAAAATGCATCTTTTTTGCATAACCAATCAATCTGTTTTTCGTAACTCAAAATAGAGTATAGAAATTATTATGGCTAAACCTTTTATAAAATGGGCTGGTGGTAAAACACAATTGCTAACGCAATTTGAACGCATCCTCCCTAACGACCTTTACGAAGCAAACCCTTTTACATATATAGAGCCTTTTGTGGGTGGGGGAGCGCTATTGTTTTATATGTTACAAAAATTCCCCAATATAGGTCGTGCAATTATCAATGATGTGAATCCTAATCTTACCACTGCCTATCGAGTGGTAAGGGATATGCCTGAGCTTCTTATTGCAGAATTGAAAAGGCTTCAATTAGAGTTTCATCAACTCAATAGTGAAGAAGCAAAAAAGGATTATTTTCTAAATATCAGAAATTCCTATAATGTGGAACAACATGATGATGTTATAAAAACAGCCCTATTTATTTTCTTAAACCGTACTTGTTTCAATGGTTTGCATCGTTTAAATTCTAAAGGGCATTTCAATGTACCTTTTGGGAAGTATACTAAACCAACCATTTGTGATGAAGCTTTAATTATGGAAGATAGTTCTGTGTTGCAGAATGTTGAAATTCTCTGTGGTGACTATTCTCAAATAGAACGATTTGCCGATGACAATACTTTTGTTTATTTCGATCCGCCTTATCGTCCACTTAGTGCAACTTCAAGTTTCACATCTTATTCAAAAGAGAGTTTTAATGATGCCGAACAAATACGCCTGGCTCAATTCTTTGCTCGATTAACAAGGTTAGGTTGTAGGATGATGCTTAGCAATTCTGATTGTAGTTCACATAATCCAAGTGACACATTCTTTGAAGAATTGTATGGCAATTATATAATTGAAAGAGTTCATGCTTCTCGTAGCGTTAATGCAAATGCATCAAAGAGAGGTAAGTTGACAGAAATTTTAGTCAGAAATTATGAGTCTGCTGGAATACAGCCTGCGGATGAATTTCAGTTTGCTATTTAAACAATTAATATCTTATGCTATGGAATTTTTAAATCAAAAATCTGTTGTCGACTAATAGAAGCTTCAATTATTATGTTAACTGGGCTAATGTAGATGGTTATAAAGGATTTTTGGTTGAGATCCATGCTATGGATGTCTTGATAGGATGTAAGGATGAAAGTTTCAAATCCCAATTTTTCACCCTTATTTCTAAACTTCCCAACGTAAGATTGCTATTTCCGTTTTTATTTGGATTGGCTAAAAGTGAAAGGGAACAGCTCTATAGAGGTAAAAACAAGCTGAAAATCATTCAACATGAATTGGACAGTCCAGATTATCTGGTTTATAGTTTCTCTAAAACAATCGATCTGTTTGATGAAAACAGTATCGAGATGTACTATGATTTTTTTGTTAAAATGGGATTGAAAAACCTCTATCAAAATATAATAGAAAAAAGCACGTTGGACTATATTGCAGGAGTTTTAGTTGGGATGGATTCTAATGGTCGCAAGAACAGGGGTGGAGAAGCATTTGAACTGGCTTGCCAACCATTATTTGAGAATATTTGCTGCAACTGCAAATACCCATTGAAACTTTTGGTACAAAAGCAATTTAAAGGATTAAGCAAATACGGATTTGATATTTCTAAGGATATTGCTAACCGGAAAGCCGACTTTATAGTGGTGGATGTTGAGAAGAAAAAAGCCATTAATTTTGAAGTTAATTTCTACAATGGGTCAGGCTCTAAACCTGAAGAAATTATTGATTCATATATTACTCGCCAAGGTAATTTAAAATCCTCAGGGATAGGTTTTGCCCTTGTGACTGACGGTAAATGCTGGTCGACAGCTTCCAATCAGCTATTGAAGGGATTCAGGCATTTAGACTATCTTCTCAACTTCTATATGCTCAAACACGGTATGTTGGAGGAAATATTAGACAACGTGTTTGGTGAAGATAATGATTGAATCTTATTTTAAATCTCCCAACCGTGACTTTACCCTTCTTCACGGTGATAGTTGCAAGTTGCTCCGCGAATTTGATTTCAAGTTTAATTGTATATTTGCCGATCCGCCATATTTCCTTTCCAATGGCGGTATCAGTGTGCAAAACGGTCAGATTGTCTGCGTAGATAAAGGCGAATGGGACAAGGGTATGACTCCACAGAAAGTGATGGAGTTTAATATGGAATGGATTGGACTTTGCCGGGAGAATGGGTACTTGACCCATTATGTGGCAGTTCTACAACGGGTATTGCTGCAAATCTATTGGGACGACGCTTTTTGGGCATTGACCAAGAAGAAGAGTTTCTGAAGATCAGTGAATGTCGCCGTGAAGAATTGGATGATATCCAAACTTTTCATAAGTATCGTTCTAAAATAAAAGATATTAGTTATGTTGATTTGCAATGTTCACACATTGCGAATGAGGAAACAGATTGCCAATATTGTGATTTACCGTTTTAGGTATTGAAATTTACTCTTATTCTCCTTTTTTCACATAATCTTTCGGCAATATCCCGAATTGTTTCTGGAAGTAACAGACTTCATCCATCTTATCCTCCCCTTCGCGCAAAAGTTCTCCGGCGGATGATGTCCCGTTTGAAAATAAACACTACCTTTGTCTCCTGTAAAAAAACAAGTATGTATCTGACAAGTATGAGCCAGGAGGAACTGTATGCCGAAGCGCATAAAGACCTCATTGCAATATCAACCCCAATGAACATGTTTATAGACAAAGTTCGTAAGAAAGCAGCGATGACGAGTCCATTTCCTGTGGCGCCCCAGCGTATGACTATCACCACTACCCGAAGAAATGTATGGACGCTGGAAGGGAGATACAATTCTTATATGCATGCTTTGGCATTTCAAGCTTACGCTCCAGTCATTGGTGCTTCAAGCAATGGCTATATCCAAATAACAGGTTTCAAGTCCTCAAATATAATAATGCATTACACGGCACACTTCATGCAACGATACAAGGAGCGCTACATTGATCATTATCAAATAGACCTCAAAGGAGAAAGTTTGTACAATTACTTTGTGTATAATAATCCGGATGTATTGTATACTCAAAAGAACAATGGCGGTTATTTCATTGTTTCCGACCATGGCATCGCTGTAGCCGAGTTTAGTGACGAACGAAAGCTTATGACCCATATCACTTTTCTGGGAGATGATGAACTGACTCTGAGGAAACAGCTCATCTATGATGAAGAAATCGGAATCTATAAAGGGGTACTTGAACTGAAACGGTTAAAATTGAGAAAACAACAGGATGACATCATCACAATCTGGAATATCGCAAAGAAGCACCATGCAGGTTTTGAAATGGTGAAGCGTTGGTATAAGTGGAATGGAGTGGAAATATCCGAAGATGAGCTTCATCAATGCATTGAGTGCATTGAGAAGTATCATGTACAATCGCTTGACAAACTAGGCAAACTTATGTCACAGATTTAATAGAGGTAGGAAAACTGATTTTCCTACTGTTTTCGGCCTATACTCTACTCGATAATTTATCTTTTGATTCAGATACTCAGTATGTAAGAGGTCAGACTGCTGTTTGCATCCAGATTCAACTTCTGTTTAAGCCTGTATTTCTTCAGTTCAACCGAACGGAGCGCAATGCCCATAATGACAGAAATCTCTTTCGTAGATAAGTTAGCCCTTAACAGGCAGCAGAATTTCAGTTCGGAAGCCGAGAGAGAAGGCTGTGTCGGTATTTGTTTTCCATAGATAGGTTGCCGGTTCGAGGATAATTGATGATATTCCGTTGTTAAGCGAGAGCCAAAGGAAGTTCTTGTCGGCGAAACACAAGCCATGAATATTGAGGTCTTGCAGTTGCGAAGAATGATAATGCGTCTGTTGTCTGTTTTTCAGGTCAATCAGGAACAATCCGCCGCACTTCTGCGTAAACAGTTTGTCACCTGCCGGATAGAGAGAAACACAACAGTCGTTTTTCACCAGATAACCCATATCCTTGCCGTCATACCAGATAATATTGCCGAAAGAATGGAAATACACCTTGCCTTCCGTTTCGGCTATACTCCAAAAAGTCTCCCCTTTGATTCCAAGCTTATTTACCAGGGACAGAAGAGATGTATAGTTGATTTTTCCGTTCGCACCATATTGCCAGTAGCCGATGTTGTTGTCGCCTGCTGTGTAAATCCGGTTCCCGATACAGCAGACCGCACGTACGGTACTTCGCTCGCCCGGTTCGAGAAGTGCCCAGTCATTGCCGTTATATCTCAGTAGTCCGTTGTTATTGCTGCTGTAAAGAACCTGTCCGGGAGAAACCGTAATGCCCCAGTTCTGAATCCCGCCTTTGTAGTTTTTATAATTATAGTTGGTGATTTGCACAGGCGTCTGTGCTGTGCCCGGCGAGAGACAGGCAAAAGAGGGTATAATCGTAAAATGTAATCATAATATGGAATGTAAAATACGTTATTGGCGGATAGAGGATGCAGAAGATATTGCAGAGACACTGAATAATAAGAATATACTGGATAACCTGCGGGATGGCATCCCCTTTCCATATACAGTGCATGATGCAAGGGAGTTTATACAGGCAATGAATGCCGCCGATTCGGAAAGTACGTTCTCATTTGCAATAACTGTCGATGATAAGGCAATAGGTAGCATAGGTGCCTTCTGCCAAAGCAACATACATTCGAGAACTGCCGAAGTGGGATATTACATTGCAGAGCCTTATTGGGGTCAAGGTATCGGTACAAGTGCTGTGAAACAGCTATGCGAATATGTTTTTCAAAATACGGATATAATCCGGCTTTTTGCCGAACCCTTTGCACATAATGCCTCTTCTTGCCGCATCCTTGAGAAATGCGGGTTTGAGTTAGAGGGGACATTGAGGAAGAATGCGGTAAAAAATGGTGTTGTGGTGGATATGAAGATGTATTCAATTCTGAAAGAATGAATCTCGGATTCATCATTTACAAGATATATGTCGGATTTAAGATGTATACTAATGCACAATTACATTTATCCATCAGGTAGTATTAATGATTTCTTCTATATAAACTAATGGCTTCTTCCTGTCTGTTCACCGATTCTTCCACATATATTAATCAAATGCACTTGAGCAACTGTGTTGTTGCACTTGTGTATCCGGATGGTTGCCCAAGTCCGTCATGGAAGTTGCCCAAGTGTAAGCAGATACTGCTTTGGAAGGAATGTTTTTGGGGGAAGAAAGACCAAAAAGCGGATGTAATGCATTAATAAATAGAATGTTACAAAGAAAATGCAGTTTTCTCGCAGAAAAAAGCAAAAACATCCTATTGTTTTTTGTGAACTTCTCTTAAAATAGGACGATTTTTAGGGGTAAATGATTGATTATTAGTTCTGTGACATTTTTGTTTTTCCCCGTATAATACTTAAAATAAGAACAAAAATGTCA
>ERZ791872.1639-NODE-1639-length-12710-cov-3.162228_pt1 | contig 12710 bp, 7 predicted proteins | sample MGYA00510279_ERZ791872 | MGnify/ENA primary metagenome ERZ791872 (study PRJEB30046, sample SAMN00792103) | human gut metagenome | study: EMG produced TPA metagenomics assembly of the A metagenome-wide association study of gut microbiota in type 2... | reverse complement strand
GGCGGCATTTACGACATTTACTGAACAAAAGGGGGATTGCTCCCTGTGTCTGGATGGAATGTGGAAATTCCGGTGGACTCCTGTTCCTGACCAAAAAATCATTGATTTCTATCGGGCGGACTTTGATGACAGGGACTGGACAGACTTTCCGGTTCCCGCCAATTGGGAAATAAACGGATATGGCACACCTATCTATGTATCGGCGGGATATCCGTTCAAGATTGACCCGCCCCGTGTGATGGGTGAACCGAAAGCGGATTACACTACTTATAAGGAGAGGAATCCGGTGGGGCAGTATCGCCGTACTTTTGTTCTGCCTGCTGATTGGACGGCAAAAGGACAGACATTCCTTCGCTTCGAAGGTGTTATGAGTGCTTTCTATGTTTGGATAAATGGTGAACGGGTAGGGTATAGCCAAGGGAGTATGGAACCGAGTGAGTTCAATATCACAAAGTATCTGTACTCCGGAGAAAATCAGATTGCATTGGAAGTCTACCGTTATAGTGACGGTTCTTATCTCGAAGATCAGGATTTTTGGCGCTTTGGCGGTATTCATCGCAGCATTCATCTGATGCATACGCCGGACATCCGTATCCGTGACTATGCGGTACGTACGCTACCCTTATCAGCGGATAATCATCAGGACTTTATTTTTCAGGTAGACCCGCAATTCAGTGTTTATAGAGGATTCACAGGTAAAGGTTATACTATACAGGGAGTTTTGAAAGATGCTTCGGGAAAAGATGTGGTAACTTTGCAAGGAGACGTGGAAGATATACTCGATTTGGAGCATAAGGCAAGCCGGATGAACGAGTGGTATCCGCAACGCGGTCCCCGCAAAACGGGACGTCTGTCGGCTGTTGTCAAATCCCCTCACAGGTGGACGGCGGAAACACCTTATTTATATAGGCTGTATCTTACACTGCAAGATTCTGACGGGAAAGTGATAGAACAAGTAGAGCAGCCGGTAGGTTTCCGCTCTGTTAAAATAGAGAACGGGCAACTGCTGGTAAATGGCAATCCTGTTCGTTTTCGGGGCGTAAACCGCCATGAACATGATCCTCGCACAGCCCGTGTCATGACGGACGAACGTATGCTTCAAGATATTCTTCTGATGAAACAGGCTAATATCAATGCCGTGCGTACCAGTCATTATCCGAATGTAAGCCGTTGGTATGAACTCTGTGACAGCATAGGGCTTTATGTGATGGACGAAGCGGATATTGAAGAGCATGGATTGCGGGGGACACTGGCGAGTACTCCCGATTGGCATGCTGCATTTATGGATCGCGCTGTCCGTATGGCTAAACGTGATAAGAATTACCCAAGTATCGTAATGTGGAGTATGGGAAATGAAAGTGGTTATGGCCCTAACTTTGCGGCTATCTCGGCATGGTTGCATGATTTTGACCCTACCCGTCCTGTGCATTATGAAGGTGCGCAAGGAACGGATGGTAATCCTGACCCGAAGACAGTGGACGTAATCAGCCGTTTTTATACACGGGTGAAACAGGAATATCTGAATCCGGGCATTGCTGAAGGGGAAGACAAGGAACGGGCGGAAAATGCACGTTGGGAACGGTTATTGGAGATTGCGGAACGTACTAATGATAATCGTCCGGTAATGACCAGTGAATATGCCCATTCTATGGGGAATGCATTAGGTAACTTCAAGGAATATTGGGACGAGATATACAGTAATCCGCGTATGTTGGGCGGATTTATCTGGGATTGGGTGGATCAGGGGATTTATAAAACATTACCCGACGGGCGTACTATGGTGGCTTATGGCGGTGACTTCGGTGACAAGCCTAATTTGAAAGCCTTCTGCTTTAACGGATTGTTGATGAGCGACCGTGAAACTACGCCCAAATATTGGGAAGTGAAGAAAGTATATGCTCCGGTTCTGCTGGGAATGGAGAATGGAGACTTGAAAGTGACCAACCGGAATCATCATATTGATTTATCATCGTATCGTTGTCTGTGGACATTATCTGTGGATGGTAAGGAGAAAGAACGGGGGGAATTGATATTGCCCGAAGTTGCTCCGGGAAAAACAGGAACAATGACTTTGCCTGATTTCCGTTCATTGTCAGACAAAAGCTCTTCCAACAAAAGGAATAAAGGAAAAGATGTTGTAAAGCCTGCTGCTGATTGTCAGCTTAAAGTGAGTATCGTCCTGAAATCAGACGCTCTTTGGGCAAAATCGGGACATGAAGTAGCTTGGGAACAATTCTGTTTGCAAAAAGGCGATTTGTTATCAGCCGGTTTTGCTAATAAAGGACAATTACAAATAAAAGAGGATGATAAAACTCTGCAAGTCAGCGGACGCGGCTTTTCCGTACAATGGAAGAAGACAGTGACCGGAAGCATGACTTCCCTTATTTATAATGGTAAAGAGATGTTGGCGCACTCCGACGATTTTCCGGTTCAACCCGTAACACAGGCTTTCCGTGCTCCGACCGATAATGATAAGAGTTTTGGAAACTGGTTGGCGAAAGACTGGAAATTGCATGGGATGGATAATCCGCAGATTAGTCTGGAATCTTTCGACCATCAGTTGCGCGAAGATGGAGCTGTGATTGTTCAAGTCCGGACAAATAATGTATATAAAGAAGGCAAGATAACGACTACATCAGTTTATACTATCTGTTCTGACGGAACGATTGACCTGAAAACAACTTTCCTGCCGCAAGGAGTACTTCCCGAACTGCCCCGATTGGGGATTGCGTTCTGTCTTTCTCCGTCTTATGATACGTTTATATGGTATGGAAGAGGGCCACAGGACAACTATCCTGATCGTAAAACTTCTGCCGCCACAGGACTGTGGAAAGGAACGGTAGATGAGCAATATGTGCATTATCCCCGTCCGCAGGATAGTGGGAATAAAGAGGAAGTGCATTATCTGATGCTGACGGACAAACAAAATAAAGGCATCCGTATAGATGCGGTGGAAGAGGTATTCTCAGCATCTGCCTTGCACTATACCGCGCAGGACTTGTACAAAGAGACACATGATTGTTATTTAAAACCACGTGCCGAGGTTATTCTTAGCTTGGATGCCGCCGTGCTCGGGTTAGGGAATAGCAGTTGCGGTCCGGGCGTCTTGAAGAAATATGCTATCGGGAAGAAGGAACATACCTTACATATACGTATAACTAAAAAATGAATTATTAAATAACTAACACAATAATAAAAGTAAGAATGAAAAAAGTAACCACTTTATTATCAACCTTGGCATTGGCAACTACCCTGGCTGCTCAGAATCTTCCGCAGACGGAACGGCAATACCTTTCCGGTCGCGGATGCGATGACATGGTAGAATGGGACTTCTTCTGTACCGACGGACGCAACTCCGGCAAATGGACGAAGATTGGCGTTCCGTCCTGTTGGGAATTGCAAGGCTTTGGTACTTATCAGTACGGAATCACTTTTTACGGTAAAGCTTTTCCCGAAGGGATCGCCGACGAGAAGGGCGTGTATAAGTACGAATTTGAAGTTCCCGAAAAGTTTCGCGGACAGCAAGTGAATCTTGTCTTTGAAGCTTCCATGACAGATACGGAAGTGAAAGTGAACGGGCGAAAGGTCGGCTCGAAACATCAGGGAGCTTTCTACCGTTTCTCGTATAATGTTACGGACTTCTTGAAATATGGTAAAAAGAACCTGTTGGAAGTAACAGTATCCAAAGAAAGTGAGAACGCGAGTGTGAACCTTGCCGAACGCCGTGCCGACTATTGGAACTTCGGCGGTATCTTCCGTCCTGTATTTCTGGAAGTGAAGCCTGCCGTCAATCTGCGTCACATTGCCATTGATGCGCAAATGGATGGTTCGTTCCGTGCGAACTGCTATACGAATATATCGAATGACGGAATGAGTGTCCGTGCACAGATTTCAGATAGCAAAGGCAAGAAACTGGCCGAAACGACTGTTCCGGTAAAAGCCGGTGGAGACTGGACTTCTATCCAACTGAACGTCTCTAATCCCGCCCTGTGGACAGCGGAAACACCGAATCTCTATAAGGCACACTTCTCATTACTGGACAAGAACGGCAAAGTATTGCATAACGAAACGGAAACATTCGGCTTCCGCACTATCGAAGTACGCGAAAGTGACGGGCTTTATGTCAATGGAGTACGTATCAATGTGCGTGGTGTCAACCGCCATAGCTTCCGTCCGGAAAGCGGGCGTACATTGAGCAAAGCGAAGAATATCGAAGATGTCCTTTTAATGAAGGGCATGAATATGAACTCTGTTCGTCTGAGCCATTATCCGGCTGACCCTGAATTCCTGGAAGCGTGTGATTCTCTCGGATTATATGTGATGGACGAACTGGGTGGCTGGCATGGCAAATATGATACTCCGACCGGAGTCCGCCTGATTGAAGGTATGATAGAGCGTGACGTGAATCATCCTTCCATTATTTGGTGGAGCAATGGCAATGAAAAAGGATGGAACACGGAACTGGACGGAGAATTCCATAAATATGACCCGCAGAAACGTCCGGTCATTCATCCGCAAGGTAACTTCTCCGGTTTTGAAACCATGCATTATCGTTCCTATGGGGAAAGTCAGAACTATATGCGTCTGCCGGAAATCTTTATGCCCACTGAATTTCTTCACGGCTTGTATGATGGCGGGCACGGTGCCGGACTGTATGATTATTGGGAAATGATGCGCAAGCATCCCCGTTGTATCGGCGGCTTCTTATGGGTACTGGCAGACGAAGGGGTGAAACGGGTAGATATGGACGGCTTCATTGATAATCAAGGTAACTTTGGTGCTGACGGTATTGTAGGCCCGCATCACGAAAAGGAAGGCAGTTATTACACTATCAAGCAGTTATGGAGTCCTGTACAAATAATGGACACTTCTGTTGACAGGCAATTCGACGGCAAGTTATCCGTAGAAAACCGCTATGATTACCTGAATCTGAACACCTGCCGTTTCCTCTGGAAACAAGTGAAATTCCCTTTGGCGACAGATGTTCCCAATGCCGGCACTAAAGTTGTAAAACAAGGTGAAGTACAAGGTAGTGATATTGCCGCCCATTCAGCAGGCATATTAGATCTTAAAACAACCATTCTCCCCGATGCGGACGCTCTCTTTGTGACGGCTGTCGACAAATACGGTCATGAACTTTGGCGTTGGACATTCCCGATAGATAAATTGAATCAGGTAAAAGAGGAACTTTCTCCGTTATCCGGCAAAGCAACTTACACCGAAACAGATAATGACCTTACAGTAAAAGCGAACAATCATACTTTTGTCTTCTCAAAGAAAGACGGTCAGTTGAAAGGTGTATCTGTAAACAACCGCAAAATCAGTTTTGCCAACGGTCCCCGTTTCATCGGTGCCCGTCGCGCAGACCGTTCACTGGATCAGTTCTATAATCACGATGACGAAAAGGCTAAGGAAAAAGACCGCACTTACAGCGAATTTTCCGATGCAGCCGTATTTACCAAACTTGATGTAAGGGAAGACGGTGGAAACCTAATTATCACCGCTAATTATAAATTAGGAAACTTGGATAAAGCCCAATGGACAATCAATCCGAGCGGAATTGTTACACTCGACTATACTTATAACTTCTCCGGCGTAGTAGACCTGATGGGAATCTGTTTCGACTATCCTGAAGAACAAGTAATCAGTAAACGCTGGTTAGGAGCAGGTCCTTATCGTGTATGGCAAAACCGTATTCATGGTACACAATACGATATTTGGGAAAATGACTATAACGACCCTATTCCGGGTGAAACCTTTACTTATCCTGAGTTCAAAGGTTACTTCGGAGATGTTTCCTGGATGAATATCCGCACGAAAGAGGGTACAATCAGCCTGACAAACGAAACACCCGGCACTTACATCGGAATATATCAACCCCGTGACGGTCGTGACCGTTTGCTTTACACGCTTCCCGAAAGCGGAATCTCCATCCTGAACGTGATTCCGCCCGTACGTAACAAAGTAAACTCAACAGACTTGTGCGGTCCTTCTTCACAACCCAAGTGGGTGAATGGTCCGCAAACGGGACGAATCGTTTTCCGGTTTACAGAATAAGAATAAAAGTACTAAATACAACTGAACGAATATGCCAGAAGAGAGAATGCTACTTTCTTTTGGCATATTTTTCTGTATATGGGCCGGCTTTGGCAGGTTTTTACTATTTTTGCCGATATATATCATTCACGCATTATTCCTATGTACACAATATTGATTATAGAAGATGAACCCCGGGTAGCTAATCTGCTGATGAACGGTCTGGAAGAGAATGGCTATCAGGTAATGGTGGCATATGATGGTCTGATGGGACTCCGGCTTTTTCAGGCACATTCATTCGATCTGGTCATTTCCGATATTGTCCTGCCGAAAATGAACGGATTTGAGTTATGCAAGGAAATACGTAAAGTAAATTCTTGTATTCCTATACTGATGTTGACGGCACTGGGGGCTACTGACGATAAGTTGGACGGGTTTGATGCCGGTGCGGATGATTATATGGTGAAACCTTTCGATTTCAGGGAACTGAATGCAAGGATAAAAGTATTGTTGAAACGGGGAAATAGTGATAAAAAGGATTTGCCGCATGAACTTTCCTATGCAGATTTACGTATCGATTTGCAAGGCAAGAATGTAGAACGGAACGGTATATCTATCAAACTTTCCCCCAAAGAATATAACCTGTTGCTCTATATGGTAGAGAATGCCGAAAGAGTATTGAGTCGGATTGAAATAGCTGGAAAAGTATGGAATACCCATTTTGATACGGGAACTAACTTCATTGACGTATATATCAACTACCTTCGCAAAAAGATAGACCGGAATTTTGAACCGAAACTCATCCACACCAAAGCCGGAATGGGTTTCATACTAACCGACAAATTATGAAAATCAGGACAATGCTGACCCTGCAATATGCAGGACTGACCGCAGCGGTATTTCTTGTATTCATTATAGCTGTCTACTACGTGAGTGAACATTCACGTAGCAATGCCTTTTTTCGGAATCTGCAAAGTGAAGCGATAACAAAGGCGCATCTTTTTCTGAATAATCAAGTGGATGCCGCAACGATGCAATCCATTTATCTGAATAACAGGCAGTTTATCAATGAGGTGGAAGTAGCTGTCTATACCCCGGACTTCCGGATATTATACCATGACGCTCTCCAAAATGATATAATCAAGGAAACTCCGGAAATGGTCACCCGCATCTTGAAACGAAAGACTATCAATTTCTATGTCAATGAATATCAGGCGGTAGGACTTGTCTATACCTTTGAAGGGAAAGAATATATCGTTACCGCTGCCGCCTATGACGGCTATGGGTATGCCAATCGGGATGCTTTGAGGAATATGTTAATCCTGTTATTTATCGGTGGGCTGACAATACTGGCAGTTGTAGGCTATATCCTTGCTAAAAGTACCTTGAAGCCGATACGCAGCATTGTGAAGGAAGCGGAAAATATCACCGCATCCCATATCGACAAAAGGCTTCCCGTAAAAAACGAACAGGATGAATTAGGAGAACTCTGTATTGCGTTCAATAACCTGTTGGAACGTTTGGAGAAATCGTTCAACTCACAAAAAATGTTTGTAAGCAATGTCTCCCACGAACTCCGTACTCCTATGGCTGCGCTTACGGCGGAACTGGATCTGGCATTGCTGAAAGAGCGTACCGCGGAACAGTATCAGTCAGCAATCGGCAATGCTTTGCAGGACGCCCATCGAATCATCAAGCTGATTGACGGACTACTGAACCTTGCCAAGGCGGATTACCAATCGGAACAAATCAAGATGGAGGAAGTCCGTCTGGATGAATTGCTGTTGGACGCACGGGAGTTAGTGTTGAAAGCTCATCCGGAATATCATGTCGAACTCGTATTCGATCAGGAAGCTGAAAACGACAATGTCCTGACTGTTGTCGGGAACAATTATCTGCTGACTACCGCATTCGTGAACCTGATAGAGAACAACTGCAAGTATTCTTCCAACCGGAGCTCATTCGTGCTGATTTCCTTTTGGGAACAATCGGCTGTCATCCGCCTGTCGGACAATGGCGTGGGAATCTCCGACAAGGACAAGGAGAACCTGTTCCGGCTATTCTATCGTGGGGAAAACAAAGCTTTTGCTTCCGGGCATGGCATCGGTATGACCTTGACTCAAAAAATCATTCTTTTACATAAAGGAGAACTGACCGTATCTTCCCATCAGGGCGAGGGCACTACTTTTGTGGTAAAGCTCCTCCATATCTAACGTTCCCCAATAATACTCTAATGATTTTCTAATACCACTCTAATATATCTCTAACAGCTTCCCGGTGGAGCTGTCCTTACCTTTGCATCGTGATTGAAAAAATGCAATTCGTAACTTTAAAAATAAGAGATTATGATGTGGAAGAAAAAATTGCGCCAACCGCAGTACTCATTCAATTCAGAAAAAGTTTTTCTGGTTGCTACCCAACCGGGCAAATCTGTCTATTCATATTTACAGACCACCCGGCTTGGGTTGACAAAAGGAGAAGTGGAACAACGTCAATCCACCTATGGAAAGAATGAAGTAGTTCATGAGCAGAGAAAGAATCCCTTTATTCTGTTTATCAAGACATTTATAAATCCGTTTATCGGAGTTCTCACCGGACTAGCTATTGTATCCCTGATTTTGGATGTACTCATGGCTTCACCGGGAGAGCAGGAGTGGACGGGTGTCATCATTATTGCGTCTATGGTCGTGTTCAGTGCCATTCTGCGTTTTTGGCAGGAGTGGAGAGCAAGCGAAGCCACCGACTCTTTGATGAAGATGGTAAAGAATACGTGTTTGGTAAAACGGGCAGGGGCTCAGGAAGAAGAGTTGGATATTACAGAACTTGTTCCCGGAGACATTGTCTATCTGGCTGCCGGAGATATGGTTCCGGCTGATATCCGCATTATCGAGTCAAAAGACCTGTTCATCAGTCAGGCATCACTGACCGGAGAATCAGAACCTATTGAGAAATTGCCGGAAGTCAGGGGAAAGCAATACCGCAGTGGGAGCGTGGTAGAATTGGATAATATCTGTTATATGGGTTCCAATGTGATTAGTGGTGCTGCAAAAGGAATCGTCTTTGAGACGGGAAATAAGACTTATCTGGGCACTATTGCCAGAAGTCTGGTGGGGCATAGGGCTACCACTGCTTTCGATAAAGGAATCAGTAAAGTTAGTTTTTTGTTGATTCGCTTTATGTTGGTCATGGTTCCTTTTGTGTTTCTGGTCAACGGTTTCACAAAGGGAGACTGGTTTCAGGCTTTCATCTTTGCCATTTCCGTTGCCGTAGGGCTTACACCGGAAATGCTTCCGATGATTGTCACCGCCAATCTTTCCAAAGGTGCGCTAGCCATGTCGAAAAAGAAAACAATCGTGAAGAACCTGAACGCGATTCAGAACTTCGGAGCCATGAATATACTCTGTACGGACAAGACAGGGACACTGACTTGTGACAAAATAGTGTTGGAGAAATATATAAATGCAGATGGAAGCGGTGACAATAGTAAACGTATTCTTCGCCATGCCTATTTCAACAGCTATTTTCAGACCGGATTAAGGAATCTGATGGATAAAGCGATTCTCTCCCACGTAAGAGAACTGAATTTGGAGCATTTGAAGGATGATTATACGAAGGTAGATGAAATTCCCTTTGATTTTACACGCCGGAGAATGTCCGTAGTTATAGAAGACCGTTTGGGCAAACGGCAGATTATCACTAAGGGGGCGGTGGAAGAAATTCTCGATGTATGTACATATGCGGAATTCGACGGACAGATTCATCCTTTGACTGGCGACTTGAAAGTCAAGGCACAAAAGATAAGTGAAGAAATGAACCGGCAGGGAATGAGAGTACTGGCGGTTTCCCAAAAGAGTTTTATCGAAAAGAACGGAAACTTTGCAGTCGAAGATGAAAAAGAAATGGTATTGATAGGTTATCTTGCTTTTCTTGACCCGCCTAAACCGTCTGCCGCCGAAGCGATAGAGCAATTGTATGTACATGGAGTGGAGGTCAAGATATTATCAGGAGATAATGACATCGTAGTGAAGGCGATTGCCCGTCAGGTAGGCATCGACACTACCCGTTCTCTTACGGGGATGGATATCGAGAATATGGATGAATCGGCAATGAAAGAAGCGGTAAGGAGCACTACGCTATTTTCTAAACTGACCCCGTTGCAAAAGACACAAATAATCTCTCTTTTGCAAGAGCAGGAAAATACGGTTGGCTTCTTGGGCGACGGCATTAACGATGCCGGTGCTCTGCGGCAATCAGATATTGGAATTTCTGTGGATTCGGCGGTAGATATAGCGAAAGAGAGTGCCGACATTATCTTGTTGGAGAAAGATTTGCTAGTGTTGGAAGATGGTGTACTGGAGGGACGAAAGACCTTTGGCAACATCAATAAATACATTAAGATGACAGCCAGTTCAAACTTCGGGAATATGTTCAGCGTGATATTTGCAAGCGCATTCCTGCCTTTTCTTCCGATGATGCCGATACATCTGCTTATTCAGAATTTGCTGTATGACATTTCGCAGACAACCATTCCGTTTGACCGTATGGATCCGGAATTTCTGAAGAAGCCGCGTAAATGGGATGCGTCTGATTTAAGCCGTTTTATGATTTATATCGGTCCTATCAGTTCTATCTTTGATATTGCCACCTATTTGGTCATGTGGTATGTCTTTAGCTGTAACAGTCCCGAGCATCAGACCTTGTTTCAGACCGGATGGTTCGTTGAAGGGCTATTGTCACAGACTTTGATTGTCCATATGATACGCACACGAAAGATTCCATTCATACAAAGCCGGGCAACATGGCCTGTAATGGGAATGACGCTATTAATCATGGCAGTCGGCATTCTTATACCCTTCACGGCTTTCGGACGTTCCATAGGATTGCAGGTTCTTCCATTAAGCTATTTCCCCTGGCTGATAGGTATTCTGCTTTCTTATTGTATCTTGACGCAAGTTATTAAGAATTGGTATATCAGGAAGTTTGTACGTTGGCTATAATAATAGTAGGGTTACTGAAAAATTGACAATCAATTAATGTGGTATTAGCAGGATATTCTTCCTGTTGATACCACATTATAGAAATCTATTTAACTCTTTTACTAACAAATGAACAGTAGTAGAAGATTCGTGTTGTGCCGGGTTATTCCCGTCAAATTGTTTCATGATAGTTTTAGCGTGATTAATAGCTTGTTCTTGTTTAGTAAACAAAACATTGAACATTTTAGAGCTTACACCCGATTTTTTTGTATAAGCAAATCCGAGCAGAGTACTCAGCATTTTTTCATACCTGGAACGATGTAAAGCCCCTTGGTACAGATTAAAATGTAGTAAAAACCAAAATTCAAAAGCTTGGTTGCTGTAGGCCACCTCAAAACCATTCTGTTGTGCCAATAAGATTGCAGAGTTAAAATCATTTTCAGGAAAGTCATCTTTATCAAAGACCACCCAATTCTGATTATATGTCTGTCCCTTTAGCTTTTCTTGCTCTTTTATATTGATAGCCTTTTGTACTAATGCTAATGTTCCCATACCTTGCCCGATGGCTTTCACATTGGCAGAGGTCAAACGAAAAGCATTAAAATAGTCCGGTTCAGTATTAACTCCTTCGCAAATAATCAGAAATGTTTGTTTTACTTCACGTACGCCGCTGATACGTGTTATCTTTCTTTCGATACGCGGATTTATATTTTTCCTTTTAGCCGCCATAGCTTAATTTTCTTGAGTATTAAACAAACGGGTTAAATCTCCAACAATTGGAATTGCTCCATATTTTCCTGATAAATAATCTTTTTCAAATGAAGCATCATTACGTACTTTATACTCTGCCAACGAATAAAGTTCAGTTGCACCATAACGGTCTTTTTGTGTAAACCAAATCTGATCCCTCCGGAATATGTCAGCACTTAACAAGTTTGTATCGTGAGTAGTGAAAATTAATTGGGCATTTCGCGGATTTGTTTCTTTTGAATTGAACAAGGCAATAATTCTACATGTGAGAAGCGGATGCATTTTTGAATCAAATTCATCTATAATAAGACGCTTTCCATTATCCAAAGCATCAATGATAGGGTATGCCAGCGAAAAATACTTTATTGTGCCTTCCGATTCATTTTTCCTGAATGGGAAAGTAATAGTTTTGACTTCATTACCTTTCTCATCATATTGCGTGTGTGTACTCACGATAGCATTATCAATTTTTTCAATACTTTCAATGCCTAAATCAGCATAACGGGAAAATTCAATAATTCTCTGTTTCATTTTGCTATCATCCAATTGGATGGCTGCCGTATTCCATATCTTTTCATCGTTAGAACCTGAAATAATAGTAGTCTCATTCAGCCATTGCATTATCTCTACCGCTGTGGGGTCATTGAATTGCGCCGCAACAGAAAGCAATAATGCATTTGCTCTCACCATTCGTTTACCTGCAAGTTCTTTGCCAACGACAAACTTAGTATGAATATCAAAACTATCTTTTCCCCGATAAAATAATTCTACTTCCTTAGCCCTCTTTTTATTGGCTTTTTGATAAAGCCATTCCGAATGTACTAATGAATTATCAGCTTCAAATCCATAACGGTATTGATTATCTTCATCACAGAATATCGCTTCAAAATAACTTGGTTCACTCGCTGTAAGCGAATTTAACCGGAAACTTTCTATATTAACACGTTC
>ERZ791872.1628-NODE-1628-length-12812-cov-2.856236_pt1 | contig 12812 bp, 18 predicted proteins | sample MGYA00510279_ERZ791872 | MGnify/ENA primary metagenome ERZ791872 (study PRJEB30046, sample SAMN00792103) | human gut metagenome | study: EMG produced TPA metagenomics assembly of the A metagenome-wide association study of gut microbiota in type 2... | reverse complement strand
GTTGGTCGAGGCCGGCAAGCCGGTGGACGGCGAGCTGCTGCAATTCCTGTCGCCGCTGGGCTGGGAGCACATCAACCTAACCGGCGATTACGTCTGGCGGCAGAGCCGCAGACTGGAAGACGGGAAGTTTCGGCCCTTACGGATGCCCGGAAAACCTTAGCGTACGATTTTTTCCGAATTCTGCGGGCTCCCCCTTATAGAAGATTATCGGCATTATAGGAAGGTTGACACTGGTTGTAGTACGATCACAATTCCTCGCACACTTGGACATACAGGTGATTCTGTCCAGCATAGTGAAAATCAGAACTGAGCTATCACGACTCTAGTCTTTCCTTCGGTATCTTTCCCCTCAAGATCGTCTATCACACCTTTAGGGTTAGTCACCCAACCTTCAGGGTCGTATACAAAGCATACTAGCGTCTCACAGTCCGGATGTGCACGGTAACGGGCCATATCAATGAGCAGTTCCTCTCCAATTTTATTTGCCCCTAGAGAGCGGCGAGTTTTCTTCACTTCAATGACAATCTTCTCTTTCTTCAGAAGAAAATCCTGTCTGGATGATGAACCTGCGAAGCTAGGTGAATTTTCTTCAGGTCTGACATCATCAAAATGCAGCAGCAGAAGAGCATGAACAAGATCCTGTACATCATACTCGTCATTAATCTCAAGCGGCGTTCTTTCATTGTATCGTTGCTTTAATTGACGACAAAAAGCTGGAAATTTATTGAGTATATTTATAATCAAATCCAGTTCTGCATGTTTTGTTGCTATAGTCGATGCCGTGCCGGAGTAAGTTAAATCGTCTCTGGCTGCATCAAAAATAGGTTTGTAATGTTTAACCAATCCCTGATAATTACTAGACCAAGCAATCCTTTGTGTATCATTAAAATCTTTGTAGTAATCAGATTCCTTTCCATAACTGTCTTCAAGTAACTTTTTTGCTCTTGCAATCCAGTTATTACTTCTAGCCGAATCAATATATTCCTGGCTTCTGTGACTAAATGCACTTGTTCCCATATATTTTGTCGACATGACAGAATTATACTCTTGTTCAAGCACTTCAAATCTTTCAGCTAAGGTCTTCTTCGTCATAGTGCAATCCAAATTATATGCTAATAATATCTGTGAATTTTAATATTCTACCATGTCTGGCTTTCTTCCGTTCACATTGGACATTCAGGTAATTCTGTCCATACCTAATTAGTTACAACATTCACATGTTCTGTTCCTTTATCTGGTGCCCTGTTCCGACATATGTGCCCATATCCTGGGTTATTCAGGATAACCGCTTCCTTTTCACCCTGCCCTGTCGTTCATATTCCTCTGGACAAAAATGCATTATCGGAAAAAATGTCCAAATTTTTTTTTGGTGATCGGAATTTTTGTTGTCGGACGCACCTCTGCTTCAGGTCATAATTGCTGGCACGTCCAGAAAAACAGGTGCGGAGATTAAAAAATTGAGTCACTTACCCGCCAAAATTTTCCAGATTTCACGTAGCACACCACCGCTACTGCATCCATCAACAAAAAATGACGTTTTTTTAATTACTTTGTATGCTGCAACTTACTGAAAAAACGGGATTCATGATAATGCCGGTAACGGCATCGTTCTGTTGGCCAACGCGATCAGCAGTATTGGCTGCAACAAAAAATAAAAGAAAAATCCCTCAAATGAAGGGGAAAAAACGGAAGTACAGGCAAACGACAGGCACAAAAAAACCCGACGGGTAATCGGGCTTTTTTGTGTTTTCCAGCCCTGAGTTGGTGGCTCTGACTGGAGAAGAACTCTCTTCAACCAACATAGACATAATATGTCTACATGATATGGAATGCAACCGTATCCGCTTATGCGTATAATACACCGGTTGGTTCTGATCCGTTATAACTCCAGCCTTCCCGCAAGGATTAAGCGATTTTAAGTCCTGGCTGAAAAACAGGTGGTGCTGTTGTCAGTGCTCTGGCTGGAGTGGAACTGTCTTCAACCAACACCGAAGAACAACCGATATGACAGGCAGTGTAAGAGTAAGTATCGGGAGTCTGCTCCATATAATGGAGTAAACGGATGATTGATAAAGCAATCATCGTTCTGGGGGCACTAATCTCGCTTCTTGAACTGATTCGCTACCTTCTCCAGTTGATGGGCTGATGGCGGAAACGTAACTAAGGCCGGGGGCTAACCACCTCCGGCCTTTAATAAAAACATATTTTAGTTACAATATTCAAATGCATTGACTAAACACCACACACCCAATCTCCTGAGTTAATATCCTGCCTTGCAGGTATATTAGCCCCCTACTCCTCTACTTACTGGATTTCTGCCCGGTTTTACGTTTTAGCGCATTACTGATTGTGCCACGGCTGCACCCTAGCACTTTCTGTACCTGTGTCCAGGAGCTACCGCTTTCTATCAACCTGATAATTGCATCATGTCTGGCTTGATTAGGTTTACGCCCTTTATATTTGCCGTCTTTCCTTGCTTTCTCTATCCCTTGTTTCTGGCGTTCCCTACGTTGTTCATAGTCCCTTCTGGCAACTGCGGCCAGCATATCCAGCAGCATATCGTTAATGGCTGCAAACAACCGGCTGTCAAACTCACTCATACCAGAATTAATCCATGTCGTCGGCACATTCACCGCCATAACCCGGATGTCTTTCTGCCGGATCATTTTCTTCAACGTATTCCAGTCTTCCCCTGACAGGCGGGAAAGTCTGTCCACATCCTCGATAAGCAAAATGTCATTTTGCTGGCAATCTCTCAGAAGACGAAAAAGTTCCGGGCGCTCAAGACGGGAGCCGGATTCATTCTCAATATAGTAGCTGCAAATGATCAGGTCTCTTTCCCTGGCAAAAGCCTCGATAGTTTCCAGGGCACGCGAAGCATCCTGTTCTGCTGTTGAAGCTCTCAGATAAGCGCGAACAAAGCTTGTTGGTACATTTGAAGTCATATTACAGAACCGGTTCACATAAGGTCACACCACTATACCCAAAATGCACCAGAAAGTAGATCGACAGGAAAGGCACACTCTAAAAGAACCAAAAAACAAATAATGAGTAGATGTGACCTTGTCACTATACACTCATAAACTCAAATGCCCACACACACAAAAACCCATATGAGTAAACACTCTTTAACTCATATATACATAGACTCATATTAACCTTTACTCATACAAAGAGTATGGTAAACTCAAAAACTCACAGGAGTAATTGAGTAGACACACAATTGAGTATTTAAGTATGAAAGTGATCTCATTTCTGAATCCGAAAGGGGGTTCAGGTAAAACAACTGCCGTAATCAACATAGCCACTGCGTTGAGCAGAAGCGGATACAACATTGCTGTGGTAGATACAGATCCACAAATGAGCCTGACGAACTGGAGCAAAGCAGGCAAAGCAGCATTTGACGTATTTACAGCAGCATCAGAAAAAGACGTCTATGGAATTCGAAAAGATCTGGCGGACTATGACTTTGCTATCGTGGACGGGGCAGGTTCACTCTCAGTAATCACATCCGCAGCCGTTATGGTAAGCGACCTGGTAATTATCCCTGTCACCCCCAGCCCTCTGGATTTCTCCGCAGCAGGAAGTGTGGTTACAGTCCTGGAAGCACAGGCTTACAGCCGCAAAGTAGAAGCCCGCTTTCTTATCACCCGTAAGATAGAAATGGCAACCATGTTGAATGTGCTTAAAGAAAGTATCAAAGACACCGGTGTTAAAGCATTTCGTACAGCTATTACACAACGTCAGGTTTACGTGAAATCGATTCTTGATGGCGACAGCGTGTTTGAATCCAGTGATGGCGCTGCAAAAGGTGAAATAGAAATCCTTACAAAAGAGATAGTTAGAATATTTGAGTAATTACACATTTACTCATATAATCAAATAAGTATAAAAACAGGAGTAGCCTGAATGTCACTTGAAAAAGCGCATACGTCAGTAAAAAAAATGACCTTTGGTGAAAACAGAGATCTGGAACGAGTAGTAACAGCACCAGTATCATCTGGAAAAATCAAACGTGTTAACGTTAATTTTGATGAAGAAAAGCACACCCGGTTTAAGGCTGCATGCGCCAGGAAAGGTACATCAATTACTGACGTGGTGAACCAGCTTGTAGATAACTGGCTCAAAGAGAACGAATAAAATTTGAGGAATATCATGGATAAAAAAATCGTTGATGCGCTGAGAACGCTATTAGAAGCGTTACCTGAAGAGGTGATAACAGAAGTCACATCAAAACTAAATCCTTCAGCAAACCATATTCCTGAAGAAAACAGTAAGCAATTGATAGCAAAAGCAAGAGTACTGAATTTCCGGCTAACCGAAGTCTATAAAGAAATCCTGGAAGCCGAAGCGAGCAGAACAAGACAGAGCAAAACAACCATCCTTAAAGCGGCGCTGGCCGCTTTCGATAGCCTGGACGAGAACCGGAAAAACCATTGGCTGCTTGAATCTGCAAAGTTAGGTTAGCTCACAGAAGCAATAAAGCCTTTACCTGTGAGTATGGAATAAGGATTGTCGAGCCGTCTTACTGATTGAGGACAGGAAAGGCAAAATAATAATGAGAATATTCATCGTATTAGTTGGTCTTTTATTGGGATGCTGGAGGTTATTTGATAACTACAGATCCTATAAAAAAGGAATTTATAAAGAACATCGCAAGATGGCTCCGCCTGTTTATTATTATCGTGGAGATCATACGTTTGTCATACGGATAGTAATTGATTCACTTTTGACCATAGTGATGATTGGTTTTGTTGTCTGGTTCTGGTTTAGAACTGCTTAACAGCATAATATCGAGGAAGAAAAATTGCATCAGATTATAGATACAGTATTAACTTCACGCTATCTGTTTTGGAAAAAACAGAAGCAAGCAAATTGATAAAAGAGCATGAAAAACAAGAAAATATAGAACCTTATGGCTATATTTTGCTTATAAAAAAGGCAGCATTGTTAGTTCTTTCATTTGCAGCATTATTTGATTTTATAATACTTTTGTTTGATTACTCTAGCCCCAAAAGCCCCTGATTATGTAGAAAGAGCAAAATTTCTTTCCATCCTTACATTTACACTAATAGCTATATTTATCGGTCTGTTATATATATATGATTATTTAATGAAAAAAATAATGAGGAGTAACCATTCATCAGAAATAAAAGACCAAGAACTAATGTTACGTCTAAAAATAAATCGTTCATACATTGAACAAGTCATGAAAATTGGTAGTTCGAGGGTTTTCTGGAATAACATAAAAAAGACATACCGAAAGCAAGGATTTCTGTTTATCCAGACAAAAGAAAACAGATGCATCATCATCCCAGAAAGAGTGTTTAAAAATGAAGAAGAAACCGAAAAATTATATAATTTTGTAAAAGAGAAAATAGCACAAAACACAATGGAATGAAAAAGGAATATTAAGTAATGATGAATATAGTAAACACAATCGAATTTATGGTAAAAGACATTAATAAATATCTGGATGATATCACTCTGAACGCCATCACAGTGGATGGCAAAACTATATTAAAACTTGAGGATATGTCCAATAAAAATATATCCCCTCGCCTTGAAAAGATACTCAGAAAGCTTATAAAAATTGAAGTTGAACATATACATAACTTTGATTTCAGTAAGCTCCAGTCTCTTGAAAACTCCAAGAGTTTCGAACATCTTCCAGCTAAAAGTAAAAACCCTAGTTGCTACAGAGACCTGTATTCGTGGGGAAAGGGAATGCGTCACACAGAAAAACTCAGGGCAGAAGACGAGTCCGACTGGAAAAAGAATATACAACATATAGAAGAAGAAGGATTCCGTCGTAATAGGCCAATTGAAATAACATACTACACATGGCTTGATAGGTATTTTGTATCAAATAATGGAGGTTCTCATCACGCAGCCCTTGTTGTCTGGCAATCAGTTCGAGACAAACTTGAATACAAAAGGGAAGCCAATATAACTAAACTCAGCATTGATAAAGTCTCCATAAAAAAACTGAATAGTGATTACTGGTCTTTTATACTAAACTTCAGATATCAAACCAACATAAATACATTATTTAATCTGTTCAATAGCCTGGTCAGCAAGCATACAGACATGCTGGAACCAAGTCATTATCATGGCAATTACAGATTGTTTTTTGTCCCTAAAAGCCAGCTAAAGATGAACAAGTATGCTTTTGAATACTGGTACAGAAATTCTGTTAAAAATAAAAAGATAATTGCACTACCTGAGTACTTAGAAAACCCACTTCAGTTTCATACCGGGGGCATTCTCATCCAGTAGACAGAGAAGGAACATAAGAGTCAATCCTTAAATAACGCATCCAGCTTATCGCTGGTAAGCAATTCTGCCAGCGAATTACATTTCATAAAATCAATATCTATTTCGTTCAGAACATCACAATAACTGACATCATCAAGGCTAATGACAATCACAGGAACATCGGTTTTGAGATCAAACACTAAAAGAGGTAATAAAATCGAGTTTATCTTTTCAAAATCACTAAAAAATTGTTCAGAGCCATACTCACCGGCAGGAAAAAGAATCTCACTTAATCTAACACCATAAAAAACATGATAGTGTTCTTTAAGATTATCCTTTAAAATATTAACAGCCTTCGCATATTTATCAGTAATAAATTTTCTCACCTGATATTTCATAAAATTCTCCAACAAGAACCGACTGTAGGTCACCGGGCAAACGTTGCGGAATGGCGTCAGAGACGTCATTTTGCGGCGTTTGCCCTATCCTGCATCGCAGTGAAAAGGCAGGGACTGGCATAACTGCTGAGTAGCATCATTGCTGGCTTATCTCGCTACTGTTCTCGGTGCTTTCGTCCGCAGGTTCGGGAACAAGTAACTTGTGCCAGGGCATAGTTTTGTTGAGCAGCTCCATCAGAGGCTCAGCCAGCAGTCCCAAAATCCAGGTTGCCGTAATCACCGGTATAGTCAGATTTTGTGGCGTCCATAACTGGTGATCGAGATGATACCAGGTGATGACACACAAAATCCCCCCCAGCCAGAACACAGCCCATTTAAACGCACCAAGAATGGCTAACACAAAAACAAAGATAAAATGTAAAACACTCGCGGCAAGAAGACGAAGATAAAACCATCCCCAGCCAAGCCACTTAACAAAAGTGCTCCCTGTTTTCACTGCAAAACGTTTCTTACGCTCCCTGGCGATTTCTTTCCTGAATTTAGCTCGTTCTTCCCCCTGAGGGAATTGATAGATTTTAGCCATGAGTTACCTCATTTCGATCTCAAAACGGACTTTGCTGACTCTTCTCCCCTGCCTTTCAGCATTAACACATTTAATGTTTTTAACATCTGTCCTTTCTGTTATTTCATCAATAGCTATATTGATTCCATCTCTTTTAAAGAAAGAAAACTTTTGATTTTGAATATAACCTATTTCTTTCTTAAGTTCATCTACACCTATAGTGAAAGATTTAAGATGGCTAAATTTTATCAGTTGATATAAAGGCCATGAGTATCTTCCTTGAAGAGACAAAGCAGATTTTAGAGGAAGCTCGGTAACCTGATATTTACGGGAGTCTATCGCTGTAATATAATTTATCGTCTTAGACGAAAACATAACACGAAGCAATCCCTCATTCGAAATATAGTCACAATGTGTAATTAAATTTTTATTTCTTGAAAAGAAATCTGCTGCATCCTTCATTTGCTTATATGCGACAGAACGCTCAACACCAACAAATTCTGCATACTTATCAGCCCGGATCAATAGCGACTTATCCGATTCAAGTTTATTTTCAAAGTAATAATATAAACAAATAAAAAAGACCCTTCTTGCCGAAAATGACAGTTCATTAACTAACAGATTTAATCCGCTATTATATCTAATGATTTTATCGTAATTAACATGCCTCATAGTAGATGAAAAAAGAGAAGGACAAGCTTTAGTAGCTAAAGCTCCTGATTCTGTCTTTCTTCTTATATGAAGAGTCTCATTTATTTCTAGTACCTCCAATAAGGTTCCATCTTCCCATCCTGTATTTTCTATCATACTAGCAGGAATGATAATTACTGCCGCACCACCTTGTTTATGTAATTTTATTTGCTCCATAGTGTATTTACCTTTATATATTAAGCACCTCTGAAACCATACGGTATTCTGGTATCAAGTCCTTCGCTTTCTTTATCTATTTTATACGAAAATCTTAGCTTTGATGCTCTTCTTGCGACTCTCTCAACAATTTTAACTTCGAGATGATTAATCTCTGTATATTGATTTATTTTTTCAATATTTTTTTGCAGAAAAACCTTATTAAAATCCTTAAAATTCTGATAAAGGTAAACTTTTTCGCCATTATCTATTCTGAATAATTCAAGTTCATCCTTTAATACATCTACTTCAATGTCGAAAAATGTCTTTTTACCACTGCTGTATTGTTTCCTGATAAACTGATAAAGCATATTTGAATTTTGATCAGCGAGTCTTACAGACGATATCAAAACCTGAGTAGTGTAAGAATCCTTTAACATCGTGATATATGGCTCAATGACATGTGAAAAAGCAATATCAATATATCCTTCACTTTCAACATAATCACAAAACGCAGTCAGGTTCATAAGCCTGACTGCATCAGAAGGTAATTTACCTCTCTTCTTCGTATGTCCAGAGCTTTGATTGCCCTGAGCTGTGAGAAGTTGATTTCGAGGAATACGAATAACACTGGCCTGAAGTTCTTCTGCCCCCTCTTTCAACTGCCGGTAAGCACCTGTTACATCAATATCAGCGATAAATGCATATTCCCGAGCCGTAATACGAAAGGTTGCCCCCTCAGATAACTCTTCACGTGAATCAATCTGCGCCATAGCCATAAACAAAATTCTTCTGGCAGACAAAGGCAACGATGAGAATGTGCTGTTAATTTCATTTCTGTGGCGAATTTTTGTTTTCTTTGTAACGCTCAGTAAGTTCATACATTACCTTTGGTTTTTAAGTTCTTATGGTGAAATCATAACCACAAAGGCGGAAATATGTAAAGTGGTTTATCCACCTTATATGTTTCCACCAAAACACGGATCACATGAAAGAATTTTTATCATTTATATTCAATATGATAGAAATGCGCAGGTATCCACCTTTTAACGTCATACGTTAGATTAGAGCACTATAAAGAACTAAAGAAATGAAGATACAAAGATACGAATATCTGAATAAAAACAGAAAAATGCGTACCCATCCACCTTTCAGTGCGTACCCATCCACCTTTCAGTGCGCAGCCATCCACCTTTCATGAAAATTACAGTGCGTACCCATCCACCTTTCAGTGCGTACCCATCCACCTTTCATTTTGAGGCGACAAAAAACAACACCTATCTTAATGAAATTATTGATAAAAAAACTGGCACAATGTTTGCAGAATAAGTTAGAGTAAGTTAAAGATCTTAAAGTAGATCTACCGATCTACATTTAAGATCTTAAAAACAAGAAGTTTAATAAGCAAAAAAACACAAAAAATCTGTGGATAACTTTGCTCAAAACAAAAAATTCACACTACCTGTGGATAACTTTGCGTAAACCCAGAGGACAGATCACTCTGAACCAAGACAACCACACATAAAAACAATATGCTCGCTTTTTAACCACTGCGCGTAATTGCCTGATGTTATCCCTGTGCTGTTCCGCTTCCTCGCTCACTAACTCGCTACACTCGGTCGTTCGGCTGCGGCGAGCGGTGTCTCCTTTCTCAAAACCAGAAGAGTTCAGATCATACGATCCGTTGATTGATCCTTTTTGGATCTTTCACTGAGAAGCCCTGAATCGCTTTCTAACGCTTTGTTCGATGTAACCATGAGGAAAACCATGTGAAATCGAAAAAATCGCTCAGAATGCGATACAGCGCGTTTTAGAGGGTATTTACAAAACAGTCGTTGCCTTGAGGAAATTTTGATCAAGATTGAACTCCTATCCGGATCATGGCAACAGATCACAGCAACAAGGCCGCTAAAAAGCGTTGAGCGGCGTTAAAAACCGTTAAACCGTAGCTGACTATAACGAAACGGGAAAAAACGCTCAGAACGCGTTACAGAGCGTTTTAAGGCGATGTCGGAAAGAGCCATACCTCACCTGTTCTGATGTTTTTCTCAGCACAAGCACTTTTAAGAGTACTTTTAAAGATGCTATTATGCCAATAAGACAAGCGGAGGACTTATGAGCTATCAAATTCTGACAACCACAGCGGCCAGTATTACTGACCTGAAAAAAAATCCTATGGGAACCGTAGCTGAAGGTGAAGGGGACGCTGTTGCGATCCTGAACCGAAACGAACCGGCGTTCTATTGCGTTCCACCAAAACTTTACGCCTACTATCGGGAACTCGCTGAAGATGCTGAGTTAAACGCTGTTGCTGATGAGCGCATGAAAAACCCGGAAATTGTGAAGGTTAACCTGGATGACCTATGAACTGGCTTTTGACCGCAGAGCACTGAAGGAATGGCAGAAACTCGGCCACACCATCCGTGAACAATTCAAAAAGAAGCTGGCAGAACGGCTGGAAAATCCACGCGTACCCGCAGCCCGGTTACATGGTCATGCTGATCGCTATAAAATCAAACTTCGTGCATCTGGCTACAGACTTGTATATCAAGTCATTGATGAGAAAGTCGTTTTACTCGTTATTGCTGTTGGAAGAAGGGAAAGCAGCGAAGTTTATCAGATTGCAGATATGCGCTGAACTGAAACCCGCCCCGTAATTCGCGGCTGCAGCCGCTCAGACGCGCAGATGCTACACACCGTCACGGCGTACCGTTCGCAAGCTTACGCGCTAACTGCGAAAGGCTAATTGCGTGTTGTTAGTCCGGTAATGGGCTTTGCAGGGAGGGGGGATGTCCCTGATCTTAATTAAGCTGGTTTGTTTCCGGCGATTCGGGAATGGCAATTCTATTCGGCGTCTGGTGTGTCGCCTTCCATGCCCTGACGGGCATAAAAAACTTGCCATACCATCATATGATGGTATGATGAGTTTGTTGGTTGGGAATGGTTCCCTGCCAGATTCCAGCAGCCCAAACGGGCGGGAGCGAAAAATGAATATTCAGGAAGCATTAAACATTTTTGGTTTATCCGGCGATCTGACTGAAAAGGACATCAAGGCGGCCTACAGAAAAGCGGCTTTAAAATATCATCCAGATCGTAATCCACTGGGTGCCGAACTGATGAAAGCAGTTAACGCTGCGTTTGATTTTCTCATGGCTAACATTGACAAAATTAATCAGTTTCAAAGCACTGATGAAAACGCACGTTACAACTACGGTGAAGATCTGGAAAAAGTTTTGAATACTCTTTCCGGCCTGACTGGAATTGTCTATGAAGTTATTGGTAATTGGGTATGGATTAGTGGTGAAACCATTACTCATAAAGAAACGTTAAAAGAAATCGGGTGTAAATGGGCCGCAAAGAAAAAACAATGGTTTTATCGTCCGGAAGAACATAAAAGTTACTGGAACCGTGAAGAACACACGATAGAGGAAATCCGCGCAAAATATGGTTCGACCGGACAGCGCAGGGCGACGGGATGGCAACAAGTGGAAACCAGAGCGTAACCAGAAGGGGGCGAAAGCCCCTTATTATTATAAATATGTTCACTAAATAACGAAGGTGTCAGTTGGGAGGGATATGCAAAACGATAAGTTTTTTGAACGGTATCAACCCGTTTTTGAAATCGTATGTCGAATCCTGGGGAACGGCTGGCGTGTAAACCTGCTCGATGATTGCCAGTACAGGATAAAACTAACCTCGCCTCAGTATAAAAATTACTCTATACATATTCGAATGGAGAAGGGAAGGTTAGTTATCATTGGAAGCGTAGATAGTCGAAGTTGGCGAAGTCCTTACCATACTTGCACTGTATCGCCAGAACGTAACCCTGTAGAAATTGCCGCCGATATTGAAAAGAAAATCCTGACAGATGCTTTCGAAAATGTAGAGAAGGCAATGGAATATGAAAGGCAGTTACAAAAAAAACGGGAGCAAACGCAAATTCTGAAAGGAATGCTATCTCGTTTAATACGTCTTGATAGCTGGCATGGGACATTGACCGGTTTTAAAGTTGAGAATGGGTTAGATGGTAACGTGTCAGAACGGGGCGGCGGTTTTGAAATGGTAATACGTGGCCTGAGTGTGGATCAGCTCATAAAGGTAGCGGGGTTTATTAAACAGCTATGAGGCAAAAGATGAATGAAGTCCTGAGCGACAGGAAAAATAAAGGTAATGTAACATACAGGATTGTTGTGTCTGAAGATGCAACACGTTTGTTTATTGAACTTGAAAAACTAATGAAAGTTCGCTCTAAAGAAGCGGATAAAAAAACAACTAAAAAGGTTGTTTTCCATAAATCATTTTATTATGAAGAATTCTGTAACGTTAAAGATGAAATTGATGATCCAATTTTATTGCAATTCTATACAGATACTATTGTGAAGGTACTAAATCATGAGTTTTAAACCCACACCTGAAGAGGTGAAACAAGCTCGTATCAAAGCTGGCTTTACGCAGCAGGAAGCCGCTAAACGGTTTGGTTTTTCGTTATCAGCCTGGCAGGCCAAAGAAACATCCGGCAAAACATCTCGCGGTCTAGCCGCTGGTACGTATGAATTACTTTTGCTCCTGGCTGATGAACATCCCGATTACCAGCTAGTAAAGCGAGAAAAAAATCAGAATAAAGAGACTAAATAAATTGCATTACCATCATTTGATGGTATAATTTGTTTGTAGGTCAGGAATAGTTCCTTACCATGATCCAGTGGCACTGTTGCAAATAGTCGGTGGTGATAAACTTATCATCCCCT
>ERZ791872.1611-NODE-1611-length-12882-cov-3.394714_pt1 | contig 12882 bp, 11 predicted proteins | sample MGYA00510279_ERZ791872 | MGnify/ENA primary metagenome ERZ791872 (study PRJEB30046, sample SAMN00792103) | human gut metagenome | study: EMG produced TPA metagenomics assembly of the A metagenome-wide association study of gut microbiota in type 2... | reverse complement strand
TTTAATCAACAAAGCCGGTGGTGCAACGAACTACGCTTACCTACGTGGTGCGAAACTGACTCGTGTAGCTAACGCTAGCGAAAAGAAACGCATGGGTGATGTGATTCGTTTAATGAGCAGGCAATTGGGCGAAGCGATGATTGATTCTTTGGGTATTCGTATTGAGAATACATTCACAGTCGGCATCGACTTGGAAAAAGCATTGGCTAAACCGGGAAGTACGGCAGATCTTGTATTACGTGAAGGCGATGTTGTTTCTATTCCGAAGACTAATAATACAGTTACTATCAATGGTGCTGTAATGGTTCCGAATACAGTTGCTTATATGGAAGGTAAGAATGTAGACTACTATTTGAATCAATCCGGTGGATACTCTGAAAATGCGAAGAAGAGTAAGAAATTCATAGTTTATATGAATGGTCAGGTCGCGAAAGTGAAAGGTAGTGGTAAGAAACAGATAGAGCCTGGATGTGAGATTATTGTGCCTAGTAAGGCTAAGAAAAAGACAAATGTAGGTAATCTTTTAGCTTATGCAACTTCGTTTAGTTCAATAGGGATGATGATTGCTTCTATTGCTAATCTAATCAAAAAATAAAGAAGTCATGGAGCGTGATAAAGTTAAGGCAGATGAATTTGAAATAGATCTACTTGATATTTTGCGTAAGGTTATTGGTATCCGTAAGATTTTATATAAAGCTGCCGGAGTGGGATTGATTATAGGCATTGTTGTTGCAATAAGTATTCCTAAGCAATATACTGTAAAGGTAACTCTTTCTCCTGAGATGGGGAGTACAAAGGGAAATAATGGTATCGCTGGACTTGCTGCTTCCTTTTTGGGTAGTGAGATTACAACAGGAAATGTTACAGACGCATTAAATGCTTCACTTTCTGCTGATATTGTATCTTCTACACCTTTTTTGCTTGGGCTTTTCCATATAAAAGTGACTCCTTCTGATGAAAAAGTGAGCACAACATTCGAAACTTATTTAGAAAACTTATCTACTCCTTGGTGGAATTATATCATTGGTTTACCTGGGATAATTATCAGTGGAGTAAAATCTTTGTTTGTGGATGAGGGAGAAACTACGCATGAAAGAAGGCAGTCAATAATAGAATTAACAGAGAAAGAAACTGCAAAAATAAATTTCTTGAAGAAAAATGTAAGAGCATCTATGGATAAAAAAACGGCTATAACTTCAGTTTTGGTAACTTTACAAGATCCTGAAGTTGCTACTGTAATTGCAGATTCAGTTGTTCGTAAACTACAAAATTATATAATTAATTATCGTATAGCTAAAGCCACGGAAGACTGCATTTATTTAGAAAAACTGTTTAAAGAACGACAACAGGAATACTATCTTGCTCAAAAAAAATATGCAGACTATGTTGACTCTCATGATAATTTAATACTTCAAAGTGTACGGACGGAGCAAGAACGGTTACAAAATGATATGAGTTTGGCTTATCAAGTGTATAGTCAAGTGGCTAATCAGTTACAAGTAGCTAGAGCCAAGGTACAGGAAGCAAAACCTGTGTTTGCAGTAGTAGAACCAGCAGTGGTACCTCGTTTAAGCTCAGGAATGAGCAGAAAAGTATATGTTATCTTATTCATCTTTTTAGCAATGATTATTGCAGGAGGGTGGAGTTTATTGGGTAAATGTTTTTGGGCTAAGTTAAAGCAAGAACTCAAATAATAATATATGAAACACCCATGAAGATTGCGTTTATTTATAAATATTTTCCTGCTTTAGGAGGAGTAGAACGGGTGATATCTATATTAGCTAATGAATTAATTAGTCAAGGAGAAGAGGTTGTTATTTATTCTTTTGAACAGAAATTTGAAAGCCCTTGTTATCCATTGGATAATAGTATTAAGATAATTCCGTTGCCGGATAAGGAAATTATTACTTCTATTACTAATAAAAATTTCCTTGTAAAGGATTTGGTGAAAAAAAATATCTCAATTTTGTTTAATCATGACACTACTTCTGATAGTATGGAATTGTGTGAAAAAGTAAAAGCAGAGATTTCTGTTTCATTGGTTACTTTACACCATGGACAAATATATTTATCGTGGATGTCTTTGAAAACAATAGTATATAGTACTCGAAAAAAGTGGGTGGATATTCGTAGGATATTATTTCTGTTATATTATTTTTATGTAAATTTGAAAAGGTATTATCATCACAAAAAGAATATGCAGATATGTGATGCATATGTTACCCTTTCTGAAAAATTTAGATGTCAATTAGGAAATAGTCCTAAAAATAGAGTAATAGCTAATCCCTTATCTTATTCTTCGTTTTTTGATATCGAACAGTATGGAAAGAAAGAAAATTTAGTGATAATAGTAGGACGTATCAGTGATTCAAACAAACGAATCTCAATGGCTTTAAATATATGGAAAGAACTAGAGCAAAATATATCTTTAAGGTCTTGGCGTTTAGATATTATTGGAGAGGGTGAGGATTTTGATTTGATTAAGAATTTGATTGTTAAATTGCAATTACAGCGCGTTAATATGGTAGGATATGTTGAACCGGAATCATATTATAAGCGAGCAAAAATCCTTTTTATGACAAGTGCCTATGAGGGATTCCCTTTGGTTTTGATGGAAGCCTCTCAATATGCATGTGTTCCTATTGTTATGAACAGTTTTGAATCACTATGCGATATGATCGAAACAGGAGTTAATGGATATGTTGTCCCCAATAATAATCTCTATGCATTTAAAGATAAAGCGGAATATTTGATGAGTAATTACGATACTATTTATCAGATAGCTAATGCTGCTGTGATGAATAGTCGTAAATATACTCCAGTTAGTTTAATTGACAAATGGATGGGTTTGTTTCATGATTTAAGCATAGATATAAAATGAATGTATCGGTAATTATCCCATCTTATAATAGGGCAAATTTATTACCTATAACTTTGCCTACTTATTTGCAAGAAGATGTAGTAGAAGTTATAGTTGTGGATGATTGTTCTACAGATAATACACAAGAAGTAATTTTGGAACTTCAAAAAAAATATCCTCAGATTCGATATACTAGAAATTTCAGAAACTTACGACAAACCTATTCTAAAAATGTTGGTATTCAATTAGCAAAAAGTGAGTATATATATTTTGGGGATGATGATAGTATTTTATATCCAGGTTCTATCCGTTTCTTGAAAGAAACATTAGTACGATTTCAAGCACAAATTTGCGGAGCAAAAGCACTTTACTTACCCTTGAAATATAATAATCGAATTGATGATTATGTCCGTTTGATGAATGTTAATTGTTCTACTATAAAAAAAATAGTAGATGTTCGTAAGATTAGTGCAAATTTCACTTACTCAACTTCTGTACCGATTGAAGTTCCTTTTTGCCAGGCAGCTGCTTTAGTCGAGAAAAAAGTAGCACAACAAGTTATGTTTGATATAAATTATAAAGGAAATGCGTATCGTGAGGAAACGGACTTTTTTATCCGTTGTACTTTATCGGGAGCGAAGATTATGTTTGATTCTCGGGCTATTCAAATAAATTTGCCTCGACATATAGCAACGGGAGGAGCGCACGGCCGAGGACAATTAAAATGGTATTATGATACAATTTGTAACAATTGGTATTTCTTAAAGAAAAATGGAAAGTTGATACAAGCGTATTATGGTTTTAGAGAAAATATATATATAAGACAGTTTATATTTACTATATCTATGATTAGTACCGGGTTTTGGGGTCTTATGAAAAAGAACATTTGTAAGTAAAGTTGAAAGAGGAATTGCATGACAAATTATTCGAGAACATTTAAAAGTCTTAAGAATGCGAAGATTTCTTTGCTGTTTTATTTATTAAATCTAATTTTACAATTCTTTTCTCGTAAAATATTTCTAGATTATTTAGGAACAGAAGTATTAGGATTAAATACGACTGCCATGAATTTGCTTCAATTTCTTAATTTGGCAGAGTTAGGGATTAGTTCAGCTATTAGTTATTCACTATATAAACCTCTAGCGGATGGTAATAAGAAAGCTATTAATGAGATTGTATCTGTACAAGGTTTTTTATATCGTCGTATAGCGCTTATTATTATTGCTGCTGCTATATTATTGATGTGCTTCTTCCCTTTGTTTTTTAGAAAAATAGAGTTACCGCTGTGGTACGCGTATGCTACTTTTATTGTATTTTTAGTAGATTCTTTAGTTGGCTACTTCTTTAATTATCATCAAATAATATTGACGGCTGACCAAAAAGATTATAAATTGAATTATGCGATACAGACGAATCGGTTATGTAAGGTTGTATTGCAGATGGTTTTGATAGTGTTATTGCCATTTGGATATATTTGGTGGTTATTGCTTGAATTAGTATCTGCGATAATTTCTGTCTTTGCTGTTAAGTTTATTGTTCATAAAGAATATGCTTGGCTTCAGACAAGTATTTCTCAAGGGAAAAAACTAAAAGAACGGTATCCGGGAATCATAACAAAAACAAAACAATTGTTTTTTCATAAAATAGGAGGATTTGTTTTATTTCAAACTAGTCCATTAATTATATATGCTTATGCTTCTATGACTTTAGTAGCTATTTATGGTAATTATATGTTGGTAATAACGGGAGTTACTGCTTTATTTAACGCTGTATTTTATAGTACAAGTGCTGGCGTCGGGAACTTAATAGCAGAAGGAGATAAGGAGAGAATAATGCGTGTTTTTAAAGAACTTTTCTCTGCACGTTTTTTCATGGTAGCAAGCGTTTGTTTTGGTTTTTATATTTTAGTTAATTCTTTTATTTCATTATGGGTGGGTAAGGATTATTTAATAGACCAAGTTTCATTATCAATCTTAGTTTGTATTCTATATATAAATTTGATGAGAAATGCTGTTGATTCTTACATTTATGCGTATGGGCTTTTTCAAGATGTTTATTCTCCTTTAGTGGAAGCTGTTTTAAATATAACATTATCAATATTATTGGGGTATTTTTATGGCTTACCCGGAATTTTAAGTGGGGTATTAATAAGTTTATTAATTGTTATCTTTTTATGGAAACCTTATTTTTTATTCCGTTTTGGTTTGAAGGAATCTATCCGCATATATTTTAATTTATATTTTAAGCATTTATTGTTATGTGCATTTGTAATCAGTTGGGTTTTGTGGATATTACCTTTTGTTTTGAAAGATACCATAGAAGATATTTTCGATTGGATTTTGCAAGCTATTGTGATAGTAGGCATTTTTAGCTCATTATTGTTATTGGGGCTTTATATTTGTGAACAGGGAATGCGAGATTTTGTGAAACGTTTGTATTGTTACTTTAAATAATAGGTTATGAATCCGTCTGTGACTGTGATAATATTAGTATATAAAGTTGAGGAATTTTTTGAGCAGTGTGTCGAGTCTTTGTATGGACAAAGTTTACAAAATATTGAATATATTTTTGTAGATGATTGTACACCGGATAGGAGCATGGATATTTTATCTACCGTATTGCAACGATATCCACATAGGGCTTCGCAGACAAAGATAGTTCGGCATGCGGAGAATAAAGGAGCAGCAACTGCACGTAATACAGGGCTATCTATGGCTCATGGCGAATATGTTATTTATTGTGATGGAGATGACTGGGTTGAGTTAGACATGTATGAGAAAATGTATGAGCAAGCTGTGGAAAATAAATCTGATATTGTATGGTGTGATTTTATGTTGAATTATCCAAATGGCAGAGAAATAATTGAGCGACAATTTATTTCTGAAAATCGGAATTCAATAATAAGAGGACTTCTGTCAGGGCGTATACATGGTGGTAATTGCAATAAGTTAGTACGTACTGATTTATATTTGAGATATAATATTCTTTTTCCGGACGGTCATGATATGATGGAAGATTTAGTGGTTACTATTCAGTTATTTTATTATGCATTAAAAGTGAAGTATCTTTCTATGCCATTGTATTATTACAGGCAGAATCAAAAATCTTTGTCCAGAAATAGTGATTGTGATAAGGTGCAGCAGCGATGTTGTAATCAACTTGTAAATGCTGAATATATCATCTCTTTCTTGAATGGGAAAGGAATAACAGGGAAGGATATGGTTGAAGTACAGTATTTCAAGTTGTTTTCTAAGATGGAGTTGCTTCAGAATAAAAAAACTTTAAGGCAGTGGCGTGTTACTTTTTCAGATGCAAATAAGTATGTATTTTCTTGCCCTAAAATAACATTTAAGAGCAAAGTTCTTCAGTGGTGTCTTGCACATGGCTTTTGGTGGATATATAATTTAAAAAAGATTTCATAATTTCTTATATAAAATCAAATTATGGACTCAGGTGTGATTACTCATGAAATGAAAAGGATGTATCCTATTCAAAATGAACGAGCATATAATATATGTATCTTCTTTATTTTTCTATTTTCTTTTTTTGTTTCATTGATGGGAGGAGTCTTATTATTTATTTCTTTGTTGTTTATTTTTAAAAAAGCAACAATATATGGATTTCTATTTCCTTTGTTTGTTATAGCAACAATTATATTTACTCAATATAGTACTGTTTATGATGGAGATTATGACATTGTCCGTTATTATAGTAATTACAGTACTCTGTCAAATTGTGATTTTACGACTGCATTATTATTGATAGGATTATTTGGGGACTATTTCTTTTATTTTATAGTGTACCTATTGTCTCAAATATTTCCTAATGATCCGAGAGTAATGGGATTCTTTTTTGCATTGGTTACAGGTGGAATAATGTTACTCACATATGAAAATATAGCACTTTATTTGAGTAATAATAAAAAAGCTAATTATTTGTCTTCTATTCATTTAATTGTATGGGCGATGGGATTTATCTTTTTTATGAATTTCGTAAATTATGCCAATGCATATAGGCAATTTTTTGCGACTTCTTTATTTTTATGGGGTTTTTCAAGGTATTTGTTGTATAAAAAGTATTTATTTATTTTTATTCTAGCGCTTTTTTCACATTGGAGTATATTGATGTATATTGTTCCTTTATTTATTTTTCGTTTTCACTATAAATCATTGTATGTATGTTTGTTCCTAGCATTTTCGTTAGGCGTCTTTGATATTAGTTCAAAGTTAAATTTTGCTGATTTTGAGAAAACAAGTAATTATGTACAAGGAGAAATATTAGGCGTAGATAAACATTTGATTTTAACTTTACTTTTCACTGCGTCTACATTAAGCTATGTACTTTATAAGTTTGATCAGGAAAAAAAAATATATTTTCTATCTTTGATTTTTGTTTTGTGGGATTTTCTTTTTCTACGGAGTTCAACTATTGCTACAAGACTTTTTTTTTCAGTGTCACAATTATTTGCAATAATATTTCCACTTATTCTATTGGAACGTTCTAAAGGAGAACGTCGAACTTATATTGATTTATTATCGCTTTCAGCTTTTTTTCTTTTTATATATAATATGAAGAATATATATCTATCAGAATTTACGTTTCTGATATTTACAGAATATAGTTTATGGTATTCCGTATATGATATTTTATCTGCACCGTTTCCAACTGAAATAATTTTATAATCTTATGCAGACTTCATTTTCTCACTCTAATTCTACAAGAGATAATAATATAGAATTATTGAGGCTTGTTTTAATGTTTCTGATTGTATTAGAACATGTAGTTGGGCATGGATGTGGGATAGTAGAAACAATGGTTCAATATCCTGATGAACCAATTCATTTATCTACAGAACATTTACTTTTATATGTTCCAGCGGTTATGAGTGTTAATTGTTTTGTGTTTATCTCGGGGTATTATAAAATAAAATTTCGTTTTAAAGGAATACTAAACTTTTATATGCAGGCTTTGAGTGTGGCTATTATTTTATTCCTGGTGAATTACTTTTCCAGCTTTAATTTTTCTCTTTCGTTATTAGTGAAGAGTATTTTTCCTCTTTCTTCAAATTATTGGTGGTTTTTAAGTACTTATATGTTTTTGTATCTTGTTTCACCATTTCTAAATATGATATGTGATACTCTTTCTTATAAGCAGTTTAGTATGTTCATTTTTTTATTTTTTACGTTTAATTGTTTGGGAGGATATATTTGGGGAACTTTTAATGCTAATAATGGATATTCAATACTTAATTTTATGTTCTTGTATCTTTTGGCAATATATATGCGGAAATATAATATTATTGCGTTAATAAAGAGACCATTGTTACTTTGGTATATATTCTCGAGTATTCTTGTGATTATGTGTCTCTTTCTTCAACAATATGGAGGTAAATATATAGTTAAATTGTTGGGTTATAATAACCCTTTCGTTATATTTTTAGCTATATTATTTTTTTGTGTTTTTTCACGAATTAATGTTTCTGCTAATGTATGCAAATTCTCTAACTTAACATTAGGAATTTACCTTTTTCATGATAATAATGTGATTCGTCCGATGATAGAGTCTATTGTGGGGACATATAAATTCTCTATTTGGGGGTTGGTGCTTTTTGCTTTGTCTATTTACATTTTATCTGCAATATTGGAATTACTTCGAAAAGAATCTTATAGATTATTATCTGTGGATTTATGGATTGAGAAGATTTCCAAAAAAATCTGGGAGTGATTGTTATGAATATTTTATATATAGGTAATCGTTGTTCTCAGATAAAATCTGGAGCGGATATTGTTAATAATAGAAATATCTATTTTTTACAGCAAATAGCAAAAGGGAATATTGATTTTATACCATTAAAGTCTGAACTTAGAATAGTTGACAAACTTTCTTTTTATTTGGGAGGACTAACATTAGGCATTGAGAAGAGAATTCTAATGCAAATGGAGGGAAAAGAATATGATTATGTCTTTTTAAGCCAGTCTTTGTTAGGAAGATTAGCAAGGAAAATAAAAAACTGTCACCCTAGTATAAGGATAATTTGTTGCTACCATAATATTGAAAGACATTATGCCAGAGAATTTATTCGTGTTTCTGGATTGATACATTTTCCTTTTTACTTGGCAGCGACATATAATGAATCCCTTTCAGTGAGGTATTGTGATTATTCTTTAGTACTAAATCAACGTGATTCCAATCTTTTCTATCAAGAGTATGGAAAGACTGCATCGTTAGTTTTACCAGTAGCCTGTAATGATATTTTTGATAAAAGACGGTGTATAAATATACCTGCTGAAGAATCTAAGATTATATATCTTTTTGTTGGGGTGGATTTTTTTGCAAATGTGCAGGGCATACGTTTTTTTATAAAAGAAATACTTCCTTATATACCAGGACAGTTAATTATAGCGGGTAAGGGCATGGATAGATATACTGATGAATTTACATCGGAAAGGGTTGAAGTCAAAGGATATGTAGAGGATTTAGCAAAATTATATTATGAATCTACATTTGTTGTCTTGCCTATATTATCCGGTGGCGGAATGAAAACAAAGACAGCTGAGGCTTTGATGTATGGGAAAACAATAATTGGGACAGAAGAAGCATTTGAAGGCTATAGATTAGAAACTGGTTCTACGTTTGTATGTAAAACGTCAAATGATTTTATATGTGTAATAAATAGATTGATTGAAAAGAAACAGACTAATCTATTTAATCAGAAATCAAGGCAGTTGTTTATTGAAAACTATAGTTATGAAGCGGTATACAAAAAATTTAGTTCATTATTTAAATAGTAAAAGATGGTTTATAACTACTTAATTACAGTATTTACTTCTACTTATAATCGTGCTTATTTGCTCCCTCGTTTATATAGCAGTTTATGTCGGCAAGAGTTTAAAGATTTTGAATGGCTAGTAATAGATGATGGTAGTACAGATAATACAGAAGAACTTATGGCCAAGTATTCTTCTCAAGGTATTATCAATATTCGATATATAAAAACTACTAATGGGGGAAAACATCGTGCTATTAATTTAGCTGCCAAGGAAGCGAAAGGAGAATTGTTTTATATAATAGATAGTGATGATTATTTATATGATGATGCTTTACAAATTATTTCATTATACTATGGTGAAATAAGAATGGATAATTCTTTTGGAGGTATTTGGGGGCTTAAAACTCATCCTAACGGGAAAAAATTAGGTGGGGGAGTTTATTCCAAGATTGATTGTACATACCTTGAGTTTCGATACAAATATCATATTGGAGGTGATATGGCTGAATTTTTTAAAACGGATGTTATTAGAGAGTTCCAGTTTCCTGATATTTCAAATGAAAAATTTTGTTCAGAAGGGTTGTTGTGGACTCGTATTGCTAGTAAATATAAATTGAGATTCATTTATGAGAAGATATGTATTTGTCAGTATTTAGTAGATGGACTAACTTCAAATACAATAAAAGTACGTATAAATTCACCTCAATATGCATCAATTGGATATATAGAACATACTCATGCAAGTGTTCCTTTTGTTATCAAAATTAAGTCAGCTATTAACTTTTGGCGTTTTGCTGTTTATACGCGATGGAGTTTTAAAAAGAAAATAGGATTAATAGGGTGGCAATATTTATTATGTCTTCTATTCGCTTTCTTTTTTATTATAAGAGACTCTTATATTTGCAGAAGCTCTCTTCCCAATATAAATTTAAATAAACGTAATTCTAATTGAGCTTTTCTATATAAAAAGATTATGTTTTTGGGATATTCCCAATTTAGTACTATAGCCTATGAGAATTTTACAGATTATAACTTTAAGTGAACTTGGTGGAGCTCAATCAGTTGTTGTAAACCTAGCAAATAAATTGTCTGAAAATAATGAAGTGATAGTAATGGCAGGCGAAGGGGATGGTAAACTTTGGAATATGCTATATGCTACTGTAAAGCAAGTGCATTGTAAACATCTGAGACGCGCTTTATCTCCAATCAATGATTTTTTGACTATTATTGATTTTCAAAAAGTTTATTGGGAGCTTAAGCCGGATATTATTCATCTTCATTCGTCTAAGGTAGGTATTCTAGGACGCATGGTATTTCCAAAGAAAAAGACTGTGTATACAGTGCATGGTTTTGACTCTATTAGAATCGCTTATCGGAAGTATCTTCCGATTGAGAAATTCTTTCAAAAGAGATGTAAAGCAATTGTTGGAGTGAGCAATTATGATAGGCAAAAACTTTGGGACGAGGGGATTACAAATAATGTATATTGTGTTTTTAATGGGATTTATCAGCCACAAGGGGATGTAGCGATGAAAGTTGCGCACAGATATGCTAAAAAGGTATTATGTATTGCTCGTGTCTCTAAGCAGAAAAAATTTGATTTGTTTTTGGAAACAGCGAAAATATTACCTCAATACGCTTTTATATGGATTGGCAATCAGGAAGAAATGAAGAATCTTCCCAAGAATGTCTTTTGTTTGGGTAATATTCCCAATGCTGGTATTTATAATAAGGAGACAGATCTTTTTATGCTTGCCTCCAATTATGAAGGATTGCCAATGGTTATCCTCGAAGCAATGAGTTTCGGAAAACCTGTTGTAGCTTCACGAGTAGGTGGAATCAGTGAAGTGATAGAAAATGATGTAAATGGATATACTGTTGATAATACAGCAGAAGCTTTTGCTGATAAAATTCAATACGTATTGGAAGATGATTATGTTTATAAACTTTTCTCGGCGAATACTCTACACCGATTTAATGAAAGTTTGACCGTAGATAAGATGGTTAAAGCATATATGGATATATATCAGTTGTAAGGCTTGCTAGACAATACTGATAGACTAAACTTAGTTCTAATAGATACTTATCAAATTTACAATTTATAATTATTATGGGGTATAGTGAGGAATTCATTCCGGACGGAATGAATGCTTTTGAGCGTAATGTAAAGCGAATTGGGGACTGCATAGTTGCAGCGGTTTTAATGGTTATTTTTTCTCCGCTATTTTTAATTTGTTATATAGCTGTGAAACGGGAAGACGGTGGCCCGGCTATATTCAAGCAGGAACGTATCGGGCGTTTCGGACGGCCGTTTAATATCTATAAATTCCGCAGTATGCGATTGGATGCAGAGTCGGCAGGCCCCAGACTTTATGCCGGAGGAAGAGATAGGCGACTAACAGATATTGGAAAATTTCTTCGTGAACATCATTTGGATGAACTACCGCAGCTATGGAACGTTTTCTGTGGAGATATGGCTTTCATCGGGCCTCGTCCGGAACGGAAGTTTTATATTGATCAAATTATAAAGCACGATCCGCGTTATCAATACTTGTATCAGATTCGGCCGGGAGTAACCTCTTATGCTACCTTGTATAATGGCTATACGGATACAATGGATAAGATGTTGCGGCGTTTGCGGTACGATCTGTTCTATTTGCAACATCGTTCCTGGTGGTTTGATTTTAAGATATTGGTAAAGACTTTCTTGAACATCTGTTTTGGCAAGAAGTTTTAGATATATAAAGCAATTAGGAAAATAAAAAGATATAAAGTAATGTTGAGGTGTAATCAACACTAAGAATGTTTGTATGTGAGATGAAAAAATGTAGGTCCCTAGCTTCATGCCGTAAAAAGCATGATTCTCCTACATTGTAGATTAGAAATTGTACGACGGTACATTTCTAATTTGCGCCCTGCCATCGGAGGCTAAAGCCGATGTGAATTTCCCACTATATCAACTGTCTGTGAAGATCGTTGATATATTATTATATTTCTGCTTTGGCAAGAAGTTTTAGATATATGGAATAAATTAGAAAATGAAAGGTATAAAATATAATGTTGAGATGTAATTAAAACTAAGAGTGTTTGTATGTGAGATGAAAAAATGTAGGTCCCTAGCTTCATGCTGTAACAAGCATGATTCTCCTACATTGTGAATTAGGAATGTACGACGGTATATTTCTGATTCACGCCCTGTCATCGGAGGTTAAAGCCGATGTGAATTTCCCACTATATCAACTGTCTGTGAAGA
>ERZ791872.1592-NODE-1592-length-13071-cov-3.788337_pt1 | contig 13071 bp, 12 predicted proteins | sample MGYA00510279_ERZ791872 | MGnify/ENA primary metagenome ERZ791872 (study PRJEB30046, sample SAMN00792103) | human gut metagenome | study: EMG produced TPA metagenomics assembly of the A metagenome-wide association study of gut microbiota in type 2... | reverse complement strand
GCCGCACCTCGCTCGCCGTATCGGCACTTAGAATTATGCGGTATTGCCTTATATTTTGTGTGGATTATGCGGGAACAAAAAACAGATTTTCAGGATTCTGTCTCTTTTTCTCTTTTGTTTACCTCTCTCTCGCTGGCTTCCACCATCGAGATCACGTTCAGCAGCACCAGCCGCACCACAGCGGGGTGCAGGCAGCTGTTGTTGATGGCGTTGATGACGGACTTTTGGAGTTCTTCAATTTTTGCGGTTGTGGTCATTTCATCACCCTTTCTGCCATCGGGGAGCCGGAATATTCCGGGCGCGGATAGCTTGTATCTTCGGTTCGCGTGCCGCCGCAGGCTGCCAGCGTAAGCGGGATGACCAATGCAAGCACCAACAGCAAAGCCAACGTGGCCAAAATCTGCATGAATTTCTGCATTAAATCTCCCTCCCGTTCACGCTCAAAGAACCGCATTCAATTCTGCCGGGGATTTCAAACTTGCTGGCATTGCAGTGGATGACCTTATCTACCTGGTCAATGGCAATGCCCACAAACTCACTGGTGGCCCCGCCGGTGGAATAATCAAAGCTGGGGTCGCCGGTGGAGAACCAGCCTAAAAACGTGTAGCGGGAGTTATCGCCAATATAAGATTTGCCGTACCGGCTGCTTAACACACCGGTCAGGTTGTTTTCCCAGTACCAGCGGATGCGCCCCGTGTCAATGTCCACACGAGTGCCAGCATCTTTGCCCATACGAATCCAGGCATTGTCCAGGTCATAAGTGGTTGTGCGCGCCTTATTGTGAATCTGCCCGGTCGTAATGTTTCCGCCGTTGATGATTGTCTTGTCCTGGTTCCATGTGCTGAGGTCGGAAAATGTTACCACGCCGGATAGGTTGATCTGTGCGCTGGTGATCTCTGTTCCGCCTGCCGTCAGCTTGATGGTGCTGCTGGTTCCGCTTGTGCTGGCCGTCAGCTTAATTTCGTTCACCGTCTGCTTGATCTCGGTTTTTGTTTCGGTGGTAGTCAGGTAATCGCCGCTGCTGGCCGTCCAGGCAGTGGGGGCGTTGCCCATCTGCACCATGGGGTGCATGATGGTCAGATCGTTGGTAACGGTGGCGTTATCGTTGGCTGTGCTTACAAACAGGCCGTCCGCATAGCCGTCCGCGGTCGCCGTAAAGGCCGCCCAGCGCAGCTTCCAGCCGTTGTCCAGCGCAATGTCCCGCTGGGCCTGCTTGAACGCGGAGCCGTAATAACTTTTTGCGCCGCTGCTGTTCTTGGTCTCAAACTGCAAAAACAGGCTGTCCGTGCCGGAGTTGAGCTTGTACAGTACGCTGGCGCAGTAGGTCATGCCCTTGGCAATCACCAGCGTTTTGTCCGCACCAAAGTGGAAGCGAGTGTTCTGCGCCTTGTTGGTCACGCGAACAGATTCACCCGTAATGGTGTAACTGCCTTTTTTGCTTGCGGCGTTGCCGCCTGCATCCATGGTCGCATTGTTCCAGTCGTCGGTGCCCGCAATAATATTGTTGCCGCCGGTGATCCGCTGCGTTACCGTCTGGGTAATGCTGTCAGCTTTCTGGTCAATCGCGGATACTGATTCTTTAACGGTTTTGAATTCCTGCTTTGTGCTGTCCAGGTCGTTGGAAATGGTTGTTGTCGTTTCTTCCAGACTGCTGACTTTGGTGCTGATGCTATCCGCCTTTTGGCTGATGCTGGAGACATCCTCTTTCAGGCTGTTCACCGTTGCGGTAGTGGCGTAATCCTGCAATTTGCTGTCAACCGCATCGTTGGCGGCGCTGGTAGCGGTGTCCTTCACGTTGGCCGTTACCGTTTCAGTCACCGACTTGGTAACTTCAGTCTTGATTTCCTCTGCGGTCTGGGAAAACAGACTTTTGGCGCTTTCCTGGGTCAGATAGTCGCCGGAGCTGGCGTTCCACGCGGTGGGCGCGTTGCCGTATTGCAGCATGGGGTGAAACAGTTCAAACTTATTGGTGCAGTTGCCATTGCTGTCGAAATCGGCTTTTTTCAAAACACCGTTTTTGCTGGGGGTCCATGTACCATACCGCAGCACCCAGCCGTCCGTCTGCTCAATTTCGAGCTGGTCAGCGGTTTTTATGTAGGCAATGTAATTTTGTCCGTCATCGCTCGTAAACGTAATGCCCAGCCGCAGCGCATCGGTGCCGGAAATGAGTTTGTACATAACGGACAGGCATAGGGTAACGCCTTTGGTGATATGAGCGCTAACAGCGTTGAACTTGAACCCGCGGCATGTGTTCGCATTGGTTATTGTTGCGCTGCCATCATCGCCATACACCACGCTACTGTCAATGCCGACATAGGTGGCGTTCTTGAAGCTCTCACTGCCCAGGATCAGGTTGCCGCCGCCGGTGATTTTGGTGTCTTTTTTCACCTCAGAGGAAAGCCCGTCCACCGTTGCTTTCAGGTCGGTATACTTTCCGGTCAGGTCGCTGGCCTTTACTTCCAGGCCGTCCACGCTGGTCTTGATCTCCAGCATCTTGCCGGTCAGGTTCTTGTAGCTCTGGCTGTTCACGGCGCTGCTGCTTTCCCGGCTGGCGCTGCCCACGCTCTCAAAGCTGGCTTTGCCGGAGGAGATTGTGGCGCTCATCAGGTAGGTGTCGAACTCCCGACCGCGTGCGTCCTTAACGTGCACGATCTGCCCGCAGGCAAGGCCGGAACTGCTGGGCACCGATACTTTGCAGGGGGTGTAAGTCACGTTTTTCAGCACGTTGTACAGGTTTTGGACAACGCTTTTCAGGTTGGATTCGGTGCCGGTTGTCAGCAGCAGGTTGCCCTGCACTGCATAGGTGTTGGTGGCAGTGGTGCTGTCGGGGTAAATAACGCCCACATCGCTGTCTGACTGCCGGATCTGGACTTTCTCAATGGCCTTGACCGTGTAGTCCTCGTAGCTCAGGCTGTCAGCATAATAGGCGGTGCTGTTGCTGGCACCGTCCGGGGTGATTTTAGCAGTGCGGCGCTTGTCTGCGTAGGTCAAGAATTGCAGCTTGCCGTCTGCATTCATGTGGGCGTAGCAGCCTGCCGCTTCTGCCGCCCAGGAGATGATCTGGCGGCAGGTCAGGTCGTCCGCATAGAACGCCTGCACGCTGTAGCTGCTATTGATGGGCAAGCCGCTGCTGGCAAGCGCGACCCCCGCCCGCTGGCAGGCCAGCTGAACCAGCTGCCAGATAGTTTTGGGGAACTGTGCCTGATTGGCGTGCAGCCAGCCGGAGAAGTCCGCATCCAGCTTGGACATGGTGTCATAGGCCGTGATCTTGTAGCTGTTGCGCTTGGTGCGGGTGGGCTTTTCAGCATAGAAAACACCCACCTTGGTGCGGTTCCCGGCATCGTCCTGCCGGTAGTAGGTCAGGGCATCCCCGGCAGTAATTTGCAGGCTGCCGCCCGGGTCCGCCCAGATTTCGGCTTCGATGTAGTCCGAAAACGCAGAGCCAATAGTGAACTCCTGCCCGGCGTTCACCGCAGTGTGCAGCGTCAGGCTTTTGACCGCGCTGCCGGGGGAGCCGCCTGTCAGCTCAGTGCCGTCTTTCAGGCGTAAAACCGATTGATACAAAGGCATTCCTCCCTTTCTCAGCATTCAATGATGTTGAATTTCATGTTCTTCCATACGCCCTGCCTCGCGTTGTGCCAGGCGATGCCGTATTTGCTGCAGTAGCAGGTGGTGGTTTCGGTCTCGGTGGAAGAACCGGCTTTGGGATGGGTGAACTGAAACGTTGCCTTGTCTGCAAACAACCCGATGGTGTACTTGTATTCGTCGTCCGTCAGGCAGCTGTAGGCGATGGGCCAGGTGGCAACCTTTTCCCGCACCACTTCGCGGTGCATGTACCCGGCTTCGTCGCGCCCGGAATCGCTGGAATCCAGGTCGGAATAGCTCGGTTCGATGTCGCAGTCCGGTGCGTACAGGGATTTGCCATCGATCTGGAACAGATTGGTCAGGGTCACGTTACACACCTCCTGTGGCAGTCAGCTGTTTGCGCTGCCAGCGCTGTACGGCGCGGCCTACGTCCTCGTCGGTCAGCTCAATGCCGCACACGGCGGAGAGGATCTCCCGCAGCACGGCCACAACGGCTTCAAAGCCCGCCATCTGGCCCGCCTGCAGGTCCTCCATGACCTCGGCCACAGCCTGCTTGATGGTGTCCAGCGGGGCTTCCACGTTGGTGCCGTGGCTCTGGTCGCCCAGCACGGCCAGAAACTCCCGGTTCGCCGGGATGACCGCGCCCTGCGCCAGGTAGGGAATTTGCGGGGCGGTCAGGGTGCTGATATTAAACCCAACATGCCCGCCGCCGAATATGTCCGGCAGGTCGAACGACAACCCGTTCAGCGCGTTGATGACCGCATTGATGCCGGTCACAACGGCGGAGATCATCCGATTGATGAAGCCGATGATGCCATTGACGGCGGTTTTGATGGCGTTCGTCATCTTATCCCAGACGGTGTTGACTGTGTTGCCGATGGCCTGCCAGGCAGCATCCCAGTTGCCGCGGAACACGGCGCTTAAAAAGTCCATCAGCCCGCGCAGCACAACAACGGCCAGATCGATGGCATCCGCAATAGCCCCAACGGCCACGCCAACAACGTCCGCAATGGCGTTGAATACCTCAGCAAACGCGGGGCCGAACGTGGCGATGATCCACTTGGCCACCGGGGCCAGCAGGTTGTTCCACAGGTCCAGCAGGCAGTTGGCAACGCTTGCCACCAGCAAAAGAATGTCATCCCACAGGGGTTTGAGGTGGGAGGACCAGAGGGTAGATAAAATCTGCATCAGGTTAGTAAGGATCGGCTGCAAAACGTTCTGCCACAGGGTGGTAAAAATGCCTTGCAGGTTTTCCAGCGCCAGGGCGGCACTCTGGGCAATGGGCTGGCCGTACTCGGCCCAGGTCAGCTGAACGCCGCCCAAAAGATCCTGCCAAACGGTCAGGGCAGCGGTTTTCATCTGCTGCCAGGCTGCATCCCACAGCGCGGCGGCGGGGGCAAGCACAGCCTGTAATGTAGCCCAGAAATTTTGCAGCTGCTGGTTTAATAGAGCCGGCGGACTTAACTGTGGCGGTTCGGCATCTGCGGCTTTGATTGTTGCAGCGCTGCTGCTTTTGCGGGTGGTGGAAGCCGCCGCAGCTCCGGCACTTTCGGCAAGAGAAGCCTGCAGCCGGTCCAGCTCATCAAATTCCGCAACGCTGCGTTTGGCGGCCTTGGCTGCTTTGGTGGTGCCACTGGCAAGTTTGGCCTGGGCTTTGGCGGCTTTGTTGGCGCTGACTGCTGCTGCGGCGGTCTGCTGCTCAAACTTTGCCACCGGCACGGCGGAGAACGCAGCGTTTACACTGCGGCTTATTTTTTTCAGGGCAGTGCGCAGGCCGTTCAGCGGCTGCTGCGCGGTGTGGGTAGTGGTTTGTGTAGACAGGGCAACCTGAAGGCTGCCTGCATAGGATTTTGGCAAAAGCATCTACCTCCTTATGAGGACTTAATTGGCCAACAGGCGCTGCAGCCGCTGGCGTTCCGCTATCTCTGCCGGATTCAGGCGAGGGCGCAGGTCAACTATGGCTTTGTTTTTGCGGTAGTAGTCCTGTTCCCACGGCTGCAATTTTTGGCCGTGGCGCAGCTTGCTGCGCACCCGCAGCAGGGTAGCCAGCTGGCCGTCCCCAATGCTGTTGAACCAGGCCATAAAGGTCCACCAGTGCAGATAAGGCAGGGCGCGCACTTCGCACCCGGCGGCTTTGTTGATGTCGGCGGCAATCAGCGGGGCGTCCTGTTCCCAGTCCAACAGCGGCGGGGCAGGGGAGCGGGGCAGCGTTTGCCCGCAGTTCAAAAAATCTGCCAGCTTCTGCATGGCCTCCGGATAGTCGCTGCGCGGCAGATCGCCCTCATAAAATAGGGCCAGGGCCACCCGCCAGCGGATGAATTCCGGCTCGCTGGCATCGTTCAACCGATGCAGAATATCCAGAATATCGCGGTAATCCGAATGAATCGGATATGCTTTTCCGCCAACCTCCAGCCGGGTGGGCAGCCGCCAGCTGCTCATACCTGCACCCCGCGCGCGGCGCGCGCTGCCTGGGCCTGCTGCACGGCCAGCGTGGCTTTGGCATCCGCGCACTGGCGGGCACCGGCTTCCAGAATGGGCTGCAATGCCGCAAACAGATTGGTGATGACCCGCTCGCCGTTGCCGGCAACCGCCAGCAGATTGGTGCCGCCCAGCATGGCGTCAAAATCATTGCCGGGGCCAAATACTTCCGCCAGCAGCCCCTTGGCGCGCTGATCCGCCTGGGCCAGCAGCTGTATGGCATCGGTCCCAGTGGGGCTTTGCGCCTGCACCTGCTGTTCCAGCTCTTGCAGCTGATTTTGCAGGGTGCAAAAACGGCTGTAAACATTGGGGTCGCTGGGGTTAAAGCGCAGCACTCCGCCGCCGTGCTCCGGCCCGCCATTGACCGCGTATTCGCGCAGGCCGGTATCAATCGTAAGTTGTTCCATAAAACCTCCTTTAACGTAACAGAAATCTGTAATAACAATAGCTAAAAAATGGTGAAGCGCTGCTGCACACTTCACGAAGAAAAAAGGTGAACAAGAGAATTTTGGTGTACCCTCTGCCAAGGAAACGCCAAACAAAACTTACAGCGGAAATACCGGAATCCTAGGGTGTATCTGAAAAGTCAAAAATTTAGTCTATCTTTTTCTTGTTTTCAAATACACTTTAAGGCAGGTGAACGATATTGGGAAAAGAAATCCTAAACGTAAAACGCAGCCCGGCAGCCGCCGATTTGGGCATTATACAGAACAATAAAAAGATAGCGAAAAACCTATCATTCCAGTATTCTGTAAAATTCTGGACCTTGTGGCTATCATAACGCAATATTACAGAAATGTCAACAATAAAATTCAGAAAACCGAAATCGCGATGGAATACCGGTACCGTAATACTCCACAAAAGCCCGCAAACATAAAAACTCTCCGCCGCACAGTGCAATGTTGTGGGCGGAGGGAGAGCCGTGTTTAGAGTGATTTGCTGCGTTAGAGCGCGGTAGCAAAACAAAAATGATGCAGACAAAAGTAAACGAGAGGAGATAAGCAGACCGGAAACATCCGGCACAACACAACAAAAAAGCTCCAGCGCCTTCTACCCTTATGGCGCTGGAGCGGACTTACTTGATTGGAGTCATAGCCTCATACCCGATTGTATTATTTTTCGGACCGTTTGCACATTTTCATGGCAACCTCATCCTTTAACTTTGATCGAATGTTTTTAAACCTGGTTTTCTTTGTTTTGCAAATCGGAAACGGGTTTCATTCGCTGTTGTTCGATGATTTTGCGTTTGCTTGAAATTTCTGATTCCCTTTGGTTCGTTATTTGCTGCCTGGAAACATTTTGCAAGGAAAACGATTCTTGGTGCATCTGTGGAACGGGGAAGTGAACTTCAATAATTTTGTGCAGGGTACCTGAATTTGATGCCAGAGGTTGATTCCTCTTTGCTCTAGTACATCGGAGTTTCTCCTTTTGGGGGGCGGTGCGCTTGCACCAGCCAGATCAGGTGAAGCATTATTTGTTCGGCGGAGTTAAATCTTTCATAACAATCACCGGTGATTCTGGGTTTCTATTTACGCTTTTGCGTACCAGGTTTTGAACCTGTAATTTTCTATTTAGAATCCTGTCGTCAGTTCTTCATCTAATCTATGTAAACGCGGGGAACTTTTTCTGACGGGATTTCCTGAGCACTGCATTTTAAGCAAGCTACGAACCTTGCATCTTAACTTTTATATCTTTTACAGGTAATGACCTGCGGCTGTTAATGAGGTTCGTTTGCTTTCAGCAGGCCCAGGCCCGCCGGTGATGAATGGGATCTTTGAAATTAGCCATTGGACTTGAGCCTCCTTCCTTACGAATCCTGCCGGCTTTGCCATCTTACTTTCAAGTCCTTCGGTAGCCTCCCGGTCCCTGCTTTCCCGGAGTTCTTCAAGTGTTCCCATTTAGACCTCTTACTGGAAGCCTTTGCGAAATCTGCTTGAAGCTGTCGGGAAAACTGCCGTGCCTTGTTCCGATGCTATTGAAAGTGGCTTTTGCTTGGAGCTTTTAGCTCCTTATCTCCGGCTGTTTTCTTTCTGTGACTATACTATACAATACCCTAAGGAATTTGTCTATTCGCAGATATCCCAAACAAAATATGAATTATTCGTGCATGTTATGGATAGATATTGCCTTGACAAATGTGATATAATAAATATGTTGGGTGTGCAAAAGCGTGGGCCTGTCGTTTGGCAGGCCCACGCTTTTTAGTTTGTATTGAAGAATCGTTAAAGTAATAGAGAAAAGAAGCGAAAAGAAGTCAGCCCCAGAAATCATCACAATAAGCATTTGGTAATCAGGCAGCCCCAATTCCTAATTGCTCATTCCTAATTTCTAATTCAACTCCTAACTTCTCCCTCCTAACTCCTAACTAATTCACATGCTCTCCGGCACCGTAACCTTGAACATGGTCAGCACGTTGCGGATCACGCTGCGCACGGCCAGGCACAGGGCCATGCGGCACTGGCGAACGGCAGGGTCAGCTTCCAGAATGCGGCAGGCATTGTAGAAGCGGTGGAACGCCGTGGCAATGTCGATAACATAACGGGTAATGCGGGCCGGGTCATACTTTTCTGCTGCGGCAGCAATCTCAGCCGGGAAAGCGGAAAGCAGACGCAGCAGAGCCTGCTCGCTGGGGTCAGTCAGCAGGCTGGCATCCAGGGCATCGGCACCCTCAAAGGCCACACCGGCGGCTTCCAGCTTTTTCAGCACGGAGCAGATGCGGGCGTGGGCGTACTGGACATAGTAGACCGGGTTTTCGCTGTCGTTGCGCACAGCCAGGTCAAGGTCGAAATCCAGAGTGGAGGAGCTTTCGCGCTGGTTGAAGAAGAAACGTGCGGAATCAATGGGCACTTCGTCCAGCAGGTCGGTCAGGGTGATGGCCTTGCCGGTACGCTTGCTCATACGCACCGGTTTGCCGTCGCGCATCAGGTTGACCATCTGCATCAGCACAACATCCAACTTGGTGCCGTCCAGGCCAACGGCGTCCATGGCACCCTTCATGCGGGCTACATGGCCGTGATGGTCGGCACCCCAAATGTCGATGGCACGGTCAAAACCGCGCACGGCCAGCTTGTTGTAATGGTAGGCGATGTCGGCGGCAAAATAGGTGGGAATGCCGTTGGCGCGTACCAGAACTTCGTCTTTGGCTTCCTCTTCGCCGTCGGCGTTTTCGTCCTTCTTGCGGTTTACAACGCCGTACTTGGAAGCATACTGGGCGCTGCGGTACATGATGGCACCGTCCTCGGCCTTGTAGCAGGCACCCTTGTCCATCAAGATTTTGATGACATCATCCACAGCGCCGCTCTTGTGCAGGTCGCTTTCGTGGAACCAGACATCATAGGTGATGCGGTACTTGCCCAGGTCGCGCTGCAGCCCGGCAATGTTCTTGGGCAGGGCATCGGCAATCAGGGCATCTTTCAGCTCTTCAAAGTCCTTATCGACATAGGAATCGCCGTGAATTTCGGCAAACTCTTTGGCGCGAGCAATAATGTCAGCGCCCTGGTAGCATTCTTCCGGCAGGGGAACGGCCTCTTCACCTTTGTACAGCTGCAGGTAGCGGATGGCCAGGCTCTTGCCGAACTTCTGGATCTGGTTGCCTGCATCGTTGATGTAGAACTCGCGGGTCACATCATAACCGGCCCAGTCCAGGCAGGCAGCCAGGCAGTCGCCCAGAGCACCGCCGCGGGCGTTGCCCATGTGCATGGGGCCGGTGGGGTTGGCGGAAACAAATTCAACGTTGTAGCGCTTGCCTGCACCGCCGTCCGTGCGGCCGTATTCCGGCTCAGTGGCAGCAGCCTGCAGTACGCTGGTAAACCAGTGGGCACCCAGGAACAGGTTGATGAAGCCGGGGCCTGCGATCTCTACACGGTCGAACAGGCTGCCCTCCAGGTTCAGGTGGTCCACAATGGCCTGTGCAATCTGGCGCGGAGCCTTGTGGAACGCACGGGCACCGGCCATGGCGGCGTTGGATGCAATATCGCCGTTTTTGACATCGGCGGGAATCTCAACAATAAATTCCGGCAGCGGGGCTTCCGGAAGGGAACCGTCCGCCACAGCAGCATTCAGCGCGCCGGTCAGCAGCTCACGCGCCGTATCCAGCGCAGCCTTGCGGGGGTTATAGTATTTGTAATTCACGTTGTACCTCCAGTTTGGAAGTTAGGAGGGAGGAGTTAGGGGTTAGGAGTTTAAGGTGCGGCCTGCGCCGCAATTTTGAAAAACAGCCGCACAGCTGATCATTAAAATTTGTGCGCGTCAGCGCACACCAAAAACTCCTAACTCCTACTTCCTAACTCCTAACTAAAAATTTATTCAACTTCAGTTTCCTGCTTTTTCAGCGGTTCTACTGTGATAAGCACGGAATTGCGGCTGATTAAGGTTTCGGCGCCGGAATCCAGCGTGTAGCTGAACTGCAGCTCGCCGCCATCCGGCAGCAGGTTGTGCTCAATCACATCAGCGGCCACGCCAAGGCTGATGGAACCGTACCCGGTTTCGTAATGGCACAGGTGGCGGATGCCTTTTTCAATAATCAGCTGGCTGGATGTTTTGCCAAAGCGGGTCATGCTGACCAGCCGGGCATCCTGGCTGACGCGCACCGTGGTGGTACATCCGGCGTAACCGGTGGCTTCGGTTTCAGCATACACGATGTAGTAGCTGTTGCCGCGCTGCACAAAGTTGCCGCGGGTCATCAGCTCCACGGTGTCGTTTTCGCCGTTCTGCTCCATGGTGCCTTTGATGGTGATGAGGTAATTTTCTTCAACAGGTTTTGCCATAATAGTTTAATTCCTTAATACGTTTCAATGGCGATCTGTTCCACCGGGCCGCCCGCTTCGCTGCCCATGAACAGCCGCTCCTGCTTGGCAAAGCCGTCCGGGGTATCGCTGACAAAAAAGCGGGTGGTGCCGCCGGTGCTGCGCCCGCTGGAAATCCCAAGGTCATCCAGCGCGGTGGCGGCGGCAATGGCGGTCAGCTTGCCGGGGTCAATCAGCGTTACGCTGTCGCCCACAAAATCGCCGATCATTTTTTTCAGCAGCGGGTAGTGGGTGCAGCCAAGGATCAGGGTGTCAATGCCGGAATCCCGCACGGGGGTCAGGTATTCCTCAATCATCAGCTGGGTCACTTTGTCGCCGTTCACATAACCGTTTTCAACCAGCGGTACAAACAGGGGGCAGGCGCGGGCAAAAATCTGAACCCCCGGCACCAGATCTTTCAGCTGGGTGGCATAAGAATCGCTGCGGATGGTGGCCGCTGTGCCGATCACGCCGATGCGTTTGTTTTTGGTGGCGGCAGCAGCTGCGCGGGCTGCCGCACCGATCACGCCGGTGTAGGGTACCGGCAGCTGGGCAGCTTCCGCCGAAGGATAGGTGGAAGATACTGTGCCGCAGGCCGCCATAATGAACTTGACATTCTGGGAAAGCAGGAACCGGATATCCTGTTGGGCGTACCGCACGATCACATCGTGCCCGCGGGAACCGTAAGGCACGCGGCCGGTATCGCCAAAATACACAATATCTTCGCCCGGCAGCAGGCGGCGCAGCTGGCGCACGGCGGTCAGCCCGCCAAGGCCGCTGTCAAATACGCCGATGGGACGAGTATCCATCAGTAAGCACCTCGCTTTTTGCTCAGTGCAAGGCCGATTAGCTTATCAACCAGGGCGGCAAAGCTGTAGCCCTCGTTTTCCATCAGCTTGGGGTACATGCTGATGGGGGTAAAGCCCGGCAGGGTGTTCAGCTCATTGCAAAGCACGCGTCCTGTGCCGTGCTCTACAAAGAAATCGCACCGGGCAAGACCAGCGCAGCCCAAAGCCAGGTAAGCGCGGGCGGCCAGCGTTTTGACTTCGTCCAGCTTCTGGTCCGGCAGGTGGGCGGGAATCACCGTCTTGGATATACCGTTTTTATACTTGTCGTCATAGGTATAAAACTCTGCGCCGGCCAAAATCTCGCCGGGGCGGGTGGTGCGCACTTCCTGCGGGTTATCCGGGTTGCCAATGGCGGCACATTCCACTTCCTGCCCATCAATAAACTCTTCAAACACCACTTTGTCATCTTCCCGCAGGGCGGTGTCAATGGCGGTGTTCAGCTCTTCACGGTTGTGGGCCTTGGTGATGCCCACGCTGGAACCCGCATTGGCCGGTTTGACAAAGATCGGGTAGGGCAGGCGGTTTTCCACGCGGGTCAACAGGGCGCTGCGCTGGGTTTCCGCTTCGGCTCGGACGGCGCTGCACCAGTGGCAGTGGGGCACATGATAGGCGTCCATGATGGTATTGGCAACGGCTTTGTCCATGCAGGCAGCGGATGCCAGAACGCCGCAGCCCACATAGGGGATGGCAGCCAGCTCCAGCAGGCCCTGAATCGTGCCGTCCTCGCCGTTTTTGCCGTGCAGGATGGGGGCGACCACATCCACCGGCAGCAGTTCATAGCCGTTGGCACTGTGCACCAGCAGGCCATGGTCGCTGCGGTCCGGGCTGAGCACGCAGGGCACGCAGGAAGCATCCTGCTCCCAGCTGCCGCTGCGCATGCCCTCGGTAGAGCCGCTGTATTTCAGCCAGCGGCCCTGTTTGGTAATGCCCACCAGAATCACTTCATATCGGTCCGGCATGGTGGCAAGGGCATCCGCCCATGCCGCAGCCGAAACACAGCTGACCTCATGCTCGCTTGAACAGCTGCCAAACAGCAGGGCCACGCGGATCTTGTTTGCTTGTTGTTTCATATTGTCAGGTATGCTCCCTTTTTGTTTTCGGCCGGTTCCGGGACAGTTTGCCGCCGGAACCTGGCTGTATGGCATAACACTACACTTTAATACTATATCATATTTATGCGGTTTATGCCAGTGGTTGTCCGCTATTTCCGGGATTTTTTGCGCAAAACAAAATCCCCGCAGCCCGCCGGTGCAAAACCGGGGCCGCGGGGGATAAGATACGATACTTTAAGCCGGATTTTCCACAATTTTTAAGGCAACATCGCACAATTCCCGCCTTGCGGCTTAAGCACCGCTCCGGCAGCTGCGGCACGGCAT
>ERZ791872.1590-NODE-1590-length-13095-cov-2.087577_pt1 | contig 13095 bp, 6 predicted proteins | sample MGYA00510279_ERZ791872 | MGnify/ENA primary metagenome ERZ791872 (study PRJEB30046, sample SAMN00792103) | human gut metagenome | study: EMG produced TPA metagenomics assembly of the A metagenome-wide association study of gut microbiota in type 2... | reverse complement strand
TCTGACTGAGAGTTTACTCACTTAGCCGCGTGTCCACTATTGCTGGGTAAGATCATGTGACTTGTCCGGCAGACCCAGGAAAACTCAGTCCGGAAGAGCTTAAACGCTTACCCTCTGAATGCTCTCCTTTAGTCGAACAAAACCTGATGCCATGGCTTTCCACAGGCGCTGCTGCGTTAATCACGGCCTTAGCCGTAGTGGAACTAAACGACGATGATGATCATCATCATCGCAACAATTCTCCACTCCCACCGACACCCCCTGATGATGAATCAGACGACACTCCAGTTCCCCCAACTCCTGGCGGAGATGAGATAATACCGGACGATCCGGATGATACGCCTACACCTCCCAAACCGGTTTCGTTTAATAATGACGTTATTCTCGATAAAACAGAAAAAACGTTAACTATTCGCGATTCAGTTTTTACTTATACCGAGAATGCTGACGGGACTATATCTCTGCAAGATAGCAATGGTCGTAAGGCAACGATTAATCTTTGGCAGATTGATGAAGCGAATAACACTGTTGCCCTTGAAGGGGTGAGCGCAGATGGCGCAACGAAGTGGCAATATAATCACAACGGTGAGCTTGTTATTACGGGTGATAATGCCACAGTAAACAACAATGGCAAAACCACCGTTGACGGTAAAGATTCCACCGGTACGGAAATCAACGGTAATAACGGGAAAGTGATTCAGGACGGCGATCTGGATGTCAGCGGCGGCGGTCACGGTATTGATATCACCGGCGACAGCGCAACGGTGGATAACAAGGGCACCATGACCGTCACCGATCCGGAGTCCATCGGTATCCAGATTGACGGCGACCAGGCCATCGTCAATAACGAAGGCGAGAGCACTATCACCAATGGCGGCACCGGCACTCAGATCAACGGTAACGACGCCACCGCGAATAACAGTGGAAAAACCACTGTTGATGGAAAAGATTCCACGGGTACCAAAATCGCGGGCAATATCGGCATTGTAAATCTGGATGGTAGCCTGACTGTTACAGGCGGTGCGCATGGTGTTGAGAACATTGGTGACAACGGCACGGTTAACAACAAAGGAGATATTGTTGTTTCCGATACTGGATCGATTGGCGTGCTCATCAACGGTGAGGGGGCAACAGTATCCAATACGGGTGATGTTAACGTTAGCAATGAAGCGACAGGGTTCAGCATCACAACCAACAGTGGGAAGGTTTCGCTGGCAGGCAGTATGCAGGTTGGCGATTTCTCGACCGGGGTAGATCTTAATGGCAACAATAACAGCGTGACGCTGGCGGCAAAAGATCTAAAAGTGGTCGGGCAGAAAGCGACGGGCATAAACGTTTCTGGCGATGCGAATACAGTGAATATCACTGGTAACGTTCTGGTTGATAAGGATAAAACCGCAGACAATGCGGCGGAATATTTCTTCGATCCATCCGTGGGTATCAACGTTTACGGCAGTGATAATAACGTGACGCTGGATGGAAAGTTAACTGTTGTATCAGACAGTGAGGTTACTTCTCGTCAGAGTAATTTATTTGATGGCAGCGCAGAGAAAACGTCAGGTCTGGTTGTGATTGGCGATGGCAATACCGTTAATATGAATGGTGGACTTGAACTGATTGGAGAGAAAAACGCGCTTGCAGATGGGTCGCAGGTTACTTCCTTGCGCACAGGATATAGTTATACCAGCGTTATTGTCGTTAGTGGTGAGTCGTCGGTATATCTGAATGGAGATACGACAATCAGCGGAGAATTCCCTCTGGGGTTTGCCGGGGTTATTCGGGTACAGGATAAAGCTTTGCTGGAAATTGGCAGTGGCGCTACGCTAACAATGCAGGATATTGACAGTTTTGAACATCATGGGACAAGAACCCCAGAACTTACTTATGCTGATTCCGGTGCGAAAATTGTTAATAAAGGTACTGTTGAAATTCAGAATTTAGGTTTTGCTTTTGTTACTGGTGAAAATACAACAGGTATAAATAGTGGCACGATCTCGTTATTACAAAATGGTAAAGATCCGGCACCGTCTCCCATTGTTTTACTGGCTACTAACGGAGGGAGCGCCACTAATGCAGGTACGATCACAGGTAAAGTGACGGAACAACATAGCGTATTTAACAAGTATTCAACGGGCACATCGAATTCATTTATTTTTAATAACGATGTCAGTAGCATAACAGGGTTAGTCGCTCAATCGAATAGCACAATTATCAATACTGACAGCGGCATCATTGATTTGTATGGTCGTGGTAGTGTCGGCATGCTTGCTATAGCAGATTCAACAGCAGAAAATCAGGGTAAAATTACACTGGATTCTATGTGGGTAGATGCAAATGACACTACCGCAATGCGAGATATAGCTAGCAACAGCGCCATTGACTTCGGTACAGGTGTGGGAGTTGGTACTGATAGTTATAGTGGTGCAGGGAAAAATGCAACAGCAATTAACCAATTGGGCGGTGTTATAACTATTTATAACGCCGGCGCAGGTATGGCGGCCTATGGCGCCAGCAATACAGTTATTAACCAGGGGACGATTAACCTCGAAAAAAATGATAATTATGACGATAGTCTGGCAGCAAATACTCTGGTAGGGATGGCTGTTTATGAGCATGGTACTGCTATCAACGACCAGACGGGTGTTATCAATATCAATGTTGGTACTGGTCAGGCGTTTTATAACGATGGCACAGGAACAATTGTTAACTATGGTACAATCTGCACTTTCGGCGTGTGCCAATCGGGGAATGAGTACAATAATACAGATGATTTCACCTCACTGATCTATACCGGTGGCGATACGATTACACGAAGCGGAGAAACTGTAACGCTAAATAAATCTGCTGCTGTGACTGATAAGCTGGCTGGGAATGTTGTTAATAGCGGAACGCTTTCCGGTGATCAAATTACGGTATCAAGCGGTCTTCTGGAAAATACCAGCGGTGGCATCATCAATAACTTAGTAAAACTTGACAAGGGTGCCGTCATTAAAAATGCCGGGGTGATGACGAATAACGTCGATGTTAGCGGTGGAATCCTCAATAATGCCGGAGAAATGACTGCGCAAATTACCATGAATGCTGGTGCTGATAGTTCGTTAGTGAACAACACCGGAACCATCAATAAAATCGTGCAGAACGCGGGGGTATTCAATAATAGTGGCAGTGTAACAGGGCGGATGATGTCGGCTGGCGGGGTCTTTAATAATCAAACTGACGGGGCGATTATGAGAGGTGCTGCGCTGACAGGTACTGCAGTGGCAAATAACGAAGGAACCTGGAACCTCGGAAGTAGTAGTGAGGGTAACAACACCGGGATGCTGGAAGTTAATAATAATTCAGCTTTCAATAACCGCGGCGAGTTTATTCTTGATAACGACAAGAATGCTGTGCACATCAACCAGTCCGGTACGCTTTATAATACCGGTCACATGAACATCAGTAATTCTTCCCACAACGGAGCCGTTAATATGTGGGGCGGAAATGGTCGTTTTATCAATGACGGAACGATTGATGTTTCTGCGAAGTCACTGGTAGTCAGCGCTAATAATGCCGGCGATCAGAATGCCTTCTTCTGGAACCAGGATAACGGGGTCATCAACTTCGATCACGACAGCGCCAGTGCCGTGAAAGTCACCCACAGCAACTTTATTGCCCAGAATGACGGCATCATGAACATCAGCGGCACCGGTGCTGTGGCTATGGAAGGTGATAAGAACGCGCAGCTGGTTAACAATGGCACCATCAACCTCGGTACCGCAGGCACTACTGACACGGGTATGATCGGTATGCAACTCGATGCCAACGCCACGGCGGATGCGGTAATCGAAAACAACGGCACCATCAATATCTTCGCCAATGACTCGTTTGCATTTAGCGTACTGGGTACAGTAGGTCATGTGGTTAACAACGGCACGGTGGTGATTGCCGATGGGGTTACGGGTTCTGGACTGATCAAGCAGGGCGACAGCATCAATGTTGAAGGTATGAACGGTAACAACGGTAATAGCAGCGAAGTGCATTATGGCGACTATACGTTGCCGGATGTGCCGAAGCCCAATACGGTTAGTGTAACGTCGGGAAGTGATGAGGCTGGTGGCAGCATGAACAACCTCAACGGCTATGTCGTCGGTACCAACGTTAACGGCAGCGCCGGGAAGCTGAAGGTTAACAATGCCAGCATGAACGGCGTGGAGATTAACACGGGCTTTACCGCTGGTACGGCAGACACCACTGTGAGTTTTGATAACGTAGTGGAAGGTAGCAACCTGACCGACGCTGACGCCATCACCTCAACGTCCGTGGTATGGACTGCCAAAGGCAGCACCGATGCCAGCGGTAACGTTGACGTCACCATGAGCAAAAATGCCTACACCGATGTGGCAACAGATGCCTCGGTGAATGACATCGCGAAAGCACTGGATGCGGGTTACACCAACAACGAACTGTTTACCAGCCTGAACGTCGGCACGACTGCTGAACTGAACAGTGCTCTGAAACAGGTCAGCGGTAGCCAGGCGACCACGGTATTCCGCGAAGCGCGCGTGTTAAGCAACCGCTTTAGTATGCTGGCAGATGCCGCGCCGAAAGTGGGTAACGGTCTGGCGCTCAACGTTGTCGCGAAAGGCGATCCGCGTGCCGAGTTAGGTAATAATACCGAATACGACATGCTGGCATTGCGTAAAACTATCGACCTGAGCGAAAGCCAGACGATGAGTCTGGAGTACGGTATCGCTCGTCTCGATGGTGATGGTGCGCAGAAAGCGGGTGATAATGGCGTTACAGGCGGTTATAGCCAGTTTTTTGGCCTGAAACATCAGATGTCGTTCGATAACGGCATGAACTGGAATAACGCCTTGCGTTACGACGTTCACAACCTTGACAGCAGCCGCTCGATTGCATTTGGCAACACGAACAAAACGGCTGATACCGACGTGAAACAGCAGTACCTGGAGTTCCGCAGCGAAGGGGCGAAGACTTTCGAACCGAGCGAAGGACTGAAGGTTACGCCATATGCGGGTGTAAAACTGCGTCACACACTGGAAGGTGGCTATCAGGAGCGCAATGCCGGAGACTTTAACCTGAATATGAACAGTGGCAGCGAAACGGCGGTGGACAGCATCGTCGGGCTGAAACTGGACTACGCAGGTAAAGACGGCTGGAGCGCTAGCGCTACGCTGGAAGGCGGGCCGAACCTGAGCTACGCGAAGAGCCAGCGTACGGCAAGCCTGGCAGGCGCAGGCAGTCAGCACTTTAACGTCGATGACGGTCAGAAGGGCGGCGGCATCAATAGCCTGACAAGCGTCGGCGTGAAGTACAGCAGCAAAGAAAGTTCGCTGAATCTGGATGCGTACAACTGGAAAGAGGATGGCATCAGCGATAAAGGCGTGATGCTGAACTTCAAGAAAACGTTCTAATTTTTAGCATGTGATCCCTAAACCGCAACGCTGATACAGGTTGCGGTTTTTTTATTGCCGGATGTGGTACGTGACGCGTTTTGTTTTGTGTCTTTCAGGACAATAGAGCAACTCATCCAGTAATCTTGTTTACACCTTCGCATTATTTATCTCTTTTCGTTTCTATACTGATTTTTCTTAATCCGTTTTATTACAGGGCAGGGTGCGATGAGCAGCAATACATTTACTCTCGGTACAAAATCCGTTAACCGTCTTGGTTATGGCGCGATGCAACTGGCAGGTCCTGGAGTTTTTGGCCCCCCACGAGATCGCCACGTCGCTATAACCGTGCTGCGTGAGGCGCTGGCATTGGGCGTCAATCATATTGATACCAGCGACTTTTATGGTCCGCACGTCACCAATCAGATTATCCGCGAAGCGCTTTATCCTTACTCTGACGACCTGACAATTGTCACTAAAATTGGTGCGCGGCGTGGAGAGGACGCATCCTGGTTGCCCGCATTTTCTCCGGCAGAGCTGCAAAAAGCGGTGCACGATAATCTACGTAATCTCGGGCTGGACGTGCTGGATGTGGTTAACCTGCGCGTTATGATGGGGGATGGTCATGGCCCAGCGGAAGGATCGATTGAGGCCAGCCTGACCGTGCTGGCAGAGATGCAACAACAAGGCCTGGTAAAACATATTGGCCTGAGCAACGTCACACCGACGCAGGTTGCAGAGGCGCGCAAGATTGCCGAAATTGTCTGTGTGCAAAACGAATACAACATCGCGCACCGTGCTGATGATGCAATGATTGATGCTTTGGCCCACGATGGCATTGCCTACGTGCCGTTCTTCCCGCTCGGGGGCTTTACACCGCTGCAATCGTCCACACTTTCCGATGTTGCTGCGAGCCTGGGTGCAACACCAATGCAGGTGGCGCTGGCGTGGCTGTTACAGCGTTCACCGAATATTTTGCTGATCCCAGGGACGTCTTCGGTTGCGCATTTACGGGAGAATATGGCTGCTGAAAAATTGCATCTTTCTGAGGAAGTGTTGTCTACGTTGGATGGTATTTCGCGAGAATAACGAATATACAAAAGGGAAAGATGCATTTCCCTTTTTTTCTTTTTTAATGGCATGGAGTGCATATGTTTAAGGCCAGGAATTGCGGCTGGATACGTTTACTGCCCCTGTTTATGCTGAGTCTACCAGTACAGGCGGAACTTCGATGTGTTGCAAATGCAGTTGATATTGAATCATTTTTTTCTGCGGCTACCGCTGAAGATAAACAACAAGTTGAACAAGCTATCAACAGTAGCGTGAATCTTGTCCCCTTCGGTTTATCTGCATCGAACTGGAAAGTGCATCGTGGCGATTTAGTGGTAGAAGGTAATATAGAGAGTAATCAAAAATTGATTGTTCTTGGGAATTTGACAGTCAAAGGTAATATTTCCACTTTCTCTCTTTCTAATCCATGGGTTATTCTCGGTAACGTGACGGCAACGAATATAGTTGCGGATTCACCACTGTTAATTACCGGTTCGATAAATGCAAGTGGACTGGTATTTATCGACTCATATTACGATAATCCGTCTACGATTAAGGGGAGTATTAATGCGCGTGGGATATTTATCAATGACATAATTGCACCTGTTGTTGCGTCTTCGACAAATAGTGAATTCATGGTCCGTGCGAGTGACAAACATGACACTGAAAATGTCAAAAAAGCGCTGATGATAATAAATCCTGATGCATATTATTGGGGGCTAATTAATGATGAAGATGCTCTGAAAGAAATTTTTAAGCGAAGCAATATTCGCATGGCAGGGAATGTCTGTAATCAGATGAAAAAAGAAGCGCTGTTTCGCCCTAAGCCTTCTCCTGAGTTAGTGCAAGAATTGCAAATGCTGGATGAAGGCAAAGTTGCTGCATTTGAAGGACGAGACATTGCGACATTTGATCTTGCCGTAATGCGAACTCTCCCAAGGCTTAAAGGAATTTCAGCTAACCTACGCAAACAACTTATTAATAGCAATGATGAACAAACGATTGAAAGTATGGCGAGATATATGCCTGACAATGAGATTCTGGAGTTGACCGATCAGCAATTGGGTTACCAGCCTGTTGTTCTGGGGTTGCTCGACCGTGAACCGCTCTCTGTCGAAATAATGACGCGAATGAGTCGTCTACCTGATGGTGTCGGTCCGTTGAATCTTGCGCTACGTGAAAATCTCCCTCTGGATATCGTCATGACTCTGGCGAAAAGAGATTGGGATATGATCATTCAGGAGCTTTATAAAGATGCGTGGTTATTGCCTGAATCCATTATTGATGGCTATATCCGCAGTGATGATTCCTCTATTCGTCAGGTCGGTGCTGGAGGACAACTCACCTACAATCAGGCAATGCAGTTGGCGAACGATTCATCAAACAATGTTGTCACAAGCTTAGCGTTCAAGCTGGCAGAGATGAAACACCATGGTCAATTGTTGCGGATGACGCCACAAGAGAGTGACAAAGTTGCAGGCTATTTATACCAAAAATTCGAGAATGACGATGATCTAATACGTGTGTTATTTTTAGCATTGCCAGATAACTTACAGTTTAATTTTGTTAAAAGGATGGAGAAAAAATCCCCGGCCTACTTTTGCTGTCGGGATATGCAGGTAATTCACTCTGACGCTGCTTTACAACGGTTATTGACACGTTTCAACGATCCTGAAGGGTGGAGTAATCTGGCGAAAAATCAGTATCGGAGCACGTCGATGAAACAAAAAATTTGGCAACGTGCTTTATCGCATCGGAAAAATAATCCGAAAGCAGATTCAGATGCATATGAAACCAGCGCTGATATGATTTTGTCTGAGCTGATTAGCCACGGCGAAGTTGATGACCAGATGCTATTAAATGCCACCGCCCTGATACGTTCGGACGACTGGGACTTTTTAGAGAGTGCATTAATTAGTTGGGATAATTTACCCGCTGTTGTTCTCAAGGAATTACAGCAAAACACGCCACGCAATGATATTTGGGCGAAGTTTTTTCTGAGGCAGGAAAACAGTTCCCGTGCGCAGGTTGACGAAGCGTTACGTGTTTATTATGCACTAGACCCCGATGCGTTAGCACAACTGGATGTACTGGCAAAACAACCGGATCGTATATGGTGGAGTACACTGGCGAAAAGCAATCTCACATTTTTCAAGTTCGGCGCACTTAACAACCGCCACACACCGCCTGCAGTACTGGCGGCAGAAATTGATCCCGAGTGGTGGATTGTGGCGATGAATAATCCCCGTTTTCCAGTTGATGTATTAAAGGCGAGGCTGAAACGTGATCCTTTGCTGGCGTTAGAGCTTGTTAACCCTGAACTGGATTTAGTCCGCCAGCTGGCGCTTAACGGTAAGACGCGCGCAATACGGGAACAAGCGATGAGAAAACTTGATGAGTTGTATTGATCCACAACGTAATGTTTTTTAACTATCTGATTAATTGGGGATAATCATTCCTGACAGTGAGTCCCCAATACCTTGATATATTCTGAATTTTTAATGAAACGGCGTGTTGCGATATCTCCGTCAGGGGAATTGATGCACCATAGCGCAAACCGAATTATCAAGGATTGATAATGACGCTCTACCAGATAAAACCGCTCTTTCAGTCGCTGTTAAGGCCGACGATGTTTTGGCTTTATAAGCACCACGTTACAGCGAATCACATCACTCTTGCTGCACTGGCGCTTTCTCTTCTTACCGGATTGCTGTTGATGTTGGCGGCACAACCCATCCTCTTTTTGCTATTGCCCATCGTGCTTTTTATCCGTATGGCGCTCAATGCGCTGGATGGCATGTTGGCGCGTGAGTGCAACCAGCAAACACGTCTGGGGGCGATTTTGAATGAGACTGGCGATGTTATTTCCGATATTGCGCTCTATTTACCATTTTTATTTTTACCGGAAAGTAACGCATCACTCGTGATACTCATGTTATTTTGCACCATATTGACCGAGTTTTGCGGTTTACTCGCGCAGACGATTAACGGTGTTCGCAGTTATGCCGGTCCATTTGGCAAAAGCGATCGCGCGTTAATATTTGGTCTGTGGGGTCTGGCCGTTGCCATTTATCCACAGTGGATGCAGTGGAATAATCTTTTATGGAGCATTGCTTCAATTCTGCTTCTCTGGACTGCGATTAATCGTTGTCGGAGTGTGCTTCTTATGAGCGCTGAAATATAATGCTGGAAAAATCTCTGGCAACACTTTTCGCGTTGTTAATTTTAGCAACGCTGATAAACCGTTTTCTGCTATGGCGGTTACCGGAGAGAAAAGGGGGTGAGGTTACATTACGTATTCGTACCTGGTGGGGCATCGTCATTTGTTTTTCAATGGTGATTTCAGGTCCACGCTGGATGACGTTGACGTTTTTTGCGCTGATAAGTTTTCTGGCATTGAAAGAATATTGTACGCTTATATCTGTACATTTTCCGCGTTGGTTATATTGGGGTATTCCTCTTAACTATTTGCTTATCGGTTTTAATTGCTTTGAGCTGTTTCTGTTATTTATACCTTTGGCTGGGTTTCTGATATTAGCCACCGGGCAAGTTTTAGTGGGTGACCCCTCTGGTTTTCTGCATACCGTGAGCGCCATTTTTTGGGGCTGGATAATGACCGTTTTCGCCTTGAGTCATGCCGCCTGGTTATTAATGTTGCCAACCACAAATATCCAGGGCGGGGCGTTACTGGTGTTATTTCTTTTGGCATTAACCGAGTCAAACGATATTGCACAGTATTTATGGGGAAAATCCTGCGGCAGAAGAAAAGTGGTCCCTAAAGTCAGCCCGGGAAAAACATTGGAAGGTCTGATGGGCGGCGTCATCACCATCATGATTGCGTCACTGATTATCGGACCGTTACTGACACCGCTAAATACATTACAGGCATTATTAGCGGGTTTGTTAATTGGTATTAGTGGTTTTTGCGGCGATGTCGTGATGTCAGCCATCAAACGAGATATTGGTGTTAAAGATAGCGGAAAACTATTGCCAGGACATGGCGGACTCCTTGACAGGATTGACTCATTAATTTTCACCGCTCCGGTATTTTTTTATTTTATACGCTACTGCTGTTACTGAAGGAAAATAGAGAAAATGGAAAATTCACGCATCCCTGGGGAACATTTTTTTACCACCAGTGATAATACAGCGTTGTTTTATCGGCACTGGCCCGCTTTACAGCCCGGGGCGAAAAAGGTCATCGTCTTATTTCATCGCGGGCATGAACATTCTGGTCGTCTACAACATCTCGTTGATGAACTGGCGATGCCAGATACTGCTTTTTATGCCTGGGATGCCCGAGGGCATGGAAAAAGTTCGGGGCCGCGTGGTTATAGCCCATCTCTTGCGCGTTCAGTGCGGGATGTCGATGAATTTGTCCGTTTTGCTGCCAGCGACAGCCAGGTTGGACTGGAAGAGGTGGTAGTGATCGCGCAAAGCGTCGGCGCAGTGCTGGTTGCCACATGGATTCATGATTATGCACCTGCAATTCGCGGGCTGGTGCTGGCTTCTCCGGCCTTTAAGGTTAAATTGTATGTGCCGCTGGCACGTCCTGCGCTGGCGTTATGGCATCGTCTGCGTGGTCTGTTTTTTATTAATTCCTATGTGAAAGGACGCTATTTGACCCACGATCGGCAACGGGGGGCGAGTTTCAATAATGATCCGCTGATCACACGGGCGATTGCCGTTAATATCTTGCTCGATCTCTACAAAACGTCTGAACGTATTATTAGAGATGCGGCGGCGATTACGCTCCCCACGCAACTTCTGATATCAGGCGATGACTATGTGGTGCATCGCCAACCGCAGATTGATTTTTATCAGAGATTACGTAGCCCTCTGAAAGAGCTGCATCTGCTGCCAGGCTTTTATCACGACACGTTGGGTGAAGAGAACAGGGCGCTGGCATTTGAAAAAATGCAAAGCTTTATTAGTCGTTTATATGCTAACAAATCGCAAAAATTTGATTATCAGCATGAAGACTGCACAGGACCATCAGCGGATCGATGGCGGCTACTTTCTGGTGGACCCGTGCCATTATCGCCGGTTGATTTAGCGTATCGCTTTATGCGAAAGGCGATGAAATTGTTCGGGACGCACTCTTCGGGCCTGCATCTCGGAATGAGCACCGGCTTTGATTCAGGCAGTTCGCTGGATTATGTCTATCAAAATCAACCGCAAGGTAGTAACGCATTCGGGCGTTTAGTCGACAAAATCTACCTGAACAGTGTTGGCTGGCGCGGTATTCGCCAGCGCAAAACCCATTTACAAATACTGATTAAACAAGCCGTTGCCGATCTCCACGCCAAAGGTTTAGCCGTCCGCGTGGTTGACATTGCCGCAGGGCATGGGCGCTATGTACTGGATGCGCTGGCAAACGAGCCTGCCGTAAGCGATATTTTGTTACGTGATTACAGCGAGTTAAATGTTGCACAGGGGCAAGAGATGATTGCTCAACGGGGAATGTCTGGGCGGGTGCGTTTTGAACAGGGCGATGCGTTTAACCCGGAGGAACTCAGCGCGTTAACTCCGCGGCCTACGCTGGCGATTGTCTCTGGCCTGTATGAGCTTTTTCCCGAAAATGAGCAGGTAAAAAACTCACTCGCAGGTCTTGCCAATGCCATCGAACCGGGCGGCATTCTCATCTACACCGGGCAGCCGTGGCACCCTCAACTGGAGATGATTGCCGGGGTGTTAACCAGTCATAAAGATGGTAAACCGTGGGTAATGCGCGTGCGTTCGCAAGGGGAGATGGATTCACTCGTGCGTGATGCCGGATTTGATAAATGCACACAACGGATTGATGAGTGGGGTATTTTTACGGTTTCGATGGCGGTGCGTCGTGATAACTGAACGTCGGAACGTATTGCTACAAGGCGCTGGCTGGTTATTGTTGCTGGCCCCGTTTTTCTTCTTCACCTATGGATCTCTTAATCAGTTCACCGCGGTTCAGGACCTTAACAGCCATGATATCCCCAGTCAGGTATTCGGTTGGGAAACGGCGATCCCTTTTCTTCCCTGGACTATTGTTCCTTACTGGAGTCTGGATCTTTTATATGGATTTTCGCTGTTCGTTTGTAGCACGACATTCGAACAGCGCCGACTTGTCCACCGGCTTATTCTGGCAACGGTAATGGCCTGCTGCGGTTTTTTGCTCTATCCGCTGAAGTTTAGTTTTATCCGTCCTGAAGTGAGTGGGGTGACGGGATGGCTATTTTCGCAACTTGAACTGTTTGATCTGCCTTATAACCAGTCTCCTTCGCTGCATATTATTCTCTGCTGGCTACTTTGGCGTCACTTTCGTCAGCATCTGGCTGAGAGGTGGCGTAAAGTCTGCGGCGGATGGTTTTTACTCATCGCCATTTCGACGCTGACGACCTGGCAGCATCATTTTATTGATGTCATCACAGGGCTGGCGGTAGGTATGTTGATTGACTGGATGGTGCCCGTCGACCGTCGTTGGAATTATCAGAAACCTGATCAACGTCGAATCAAAATAGCACTGCCATATGTCGTAGGCGCGGGCTCGTGCATTGTGTTGATGGAGCTAATGATAATGCTTCAGTTATGGTGGTCAGTCTGGTTATGTTGGCCAGTATTATCGCTATTCATCATTGGCCGTGGGTACGGTGGGCTTGGCGCGATAACA
>ERZ791872.1581-NODE-1581-length-13194-cov-6.834006_pt1 | contig 13194 bp, 11 predicted proteins | sample MGYA00510279_ERZ791872 | MGnify/ENA primary metagenome ERZ791872 (study PRJEB30046, sample SAMN00792103) | human gut metagenome | study: EMG produced TPA metagenomics assembly of the A metagenome-wide association study of gut microbiota in type 2... | reverse complement strand
TATTCCACTTAATGGAGAAACATTAGAATATTGATTGATACAAAACTGCACTCAGTGATGTGTGGGTGCAGTTTTGTATTAAAATTATTGATTCAGCTTATTACTAAGCAATGATGAAATGAAGAGAAAAGTACTTGGTATTTTCTCGGATGAAATATATAACAGCTTGAAAGAAGCAGAATAGAAAAATGCAGGTTGAAATATACCTGCTTTTTTTATACTTGAAATATACCACAATATATAGTATTTTATAAAATAGAGCAACCACAATATGGTGTATAGTTTTAAGCTGGAAGCGATAGAAATATTTTTTGTTAGTAAAACATCATAAATAAAAAGTTGTCCTATATGTCACAAAAGAAAGTATTACTATGGAGATATAAACAATGACAGGAGGTAAATTATATGTCAGCAACAACAAGTGAATTATTAGATTCATATACAAAAATGTTGGATAGTGAATTTTATAAAAATCTAAAAGGTATAACAGCAGGAATAGAAGCACTACAAAAATCACTTTTAGGAAGTGATTTACATAAGCAGATGCAAGCATGGCAAACTGTATTAAACGATCCAGAAAGTTCTATTAATAAATCCATGCGTATGTGGTCTGAATTTTCAATAAATATTGATTATGGAAAATTGACTGGATTACAGGCAGGATTACAACAATTAGCTGATCAGATGCCTAAAATAGACATGAGCTCATTTGCAGGCTTACAATCTCATTTAGGCGAATTATTGAATACAGATAATATAATTAATTCTAAATTTTCAGAGGTTATTGATTATGCATATGAAACAGCAAAAGAAATTGAAGAGCCAGACATTGGAAAGGAAGAATTAAAAAATAATATCATAGAAGAAATTGATAATAAGGATGCTAAAAAATCTACCATAAGAAATAGTGAATTTCAAAAAGCTGTATGCAGAATGATATGTTTTATTTTGTTGACAGCTTGTACATATTTATATCAAGCTGGTGGGATTGAAAATGCATCAGTAAATGATTTTATCAATTATATAATGGCATATATAGTGCCCTCGCTGTTATCAAGTGGTTTATATAATAATGGTAGTATGATAGCAAATACATGCGTTGAAAAAACTACCATTCAGTAAAATCTATTCCATTTTAGTAAGTCTTGAGATAAAATATGTTCTGTGAATTATTCACAAGATAATATTTTAAGGAGGCTTGGCAATGAACAAGGATTTTGAACGCTGCTGTAGCTTTCTTGCAGACATGATTATTAAATATGCACCAGAGATAAAAGAAGAAGTAGAGGTGTGTATGATGATCAAGGATTCAATTGATGACGAGAAAGTAAGCAGGCAGAAACAATTTGACCGGTTCTGTTATTACTTAGGTGGGGTAAAACAGTTTCTGGACAAAAAGGCTGCATAGGCAGCTGGCATCCTGTAGATAATATGCTACGGGATGTATACATATATTACGGGACTTCATTCATAAGAGTGGAGTCTTTTTGTTTTATTCTTTCATCTTGGAAAAAGTTTTGGTTGAACAGAGGTTGGAATGATGATAAAATTTAGTTGGGACAATAGCGAACGCATGCGTTCACATTTCATAACTAAGAAGTAATGGATTGGAGAGGTGCTTATGGCAGATAAAATTGGAACCGATGGATGATTATGTAAAGCAATTGGATAGTGTTTTGTCATCAGGAAACAGAAAGCTTTTAACTGGTTCCGGTTCTGTAAGTCATAAACAGGCGTTGGAGAAAGCAAAGTCAGAATACAGAAAATATCAGGAGATTACTTTGACACCAGTCGAAAAAGCATATCTTGAAAGCATTAAAGAGGTTTCCAAGGAAGTAAAAAGGAGATAACATCTGATGAAAAAACAGCAGAAATGTTACATATATACAAGAGTTTCCACTTCCATGCAGGTAGATGGTTACAGTCTTGATGCACAGAAGGACAAGCTTAAGAAATATACAGAGTATCAGGAAATGTCTATCGTCGGGGAATATTCTGATGAGGGTAAATCTGGCAAAAGTGTGGAAGGCAGACCACAGTTTAAGCAGATGCTTGCGGATGTAGAAAGTGGCAAAGACAATGTTGATTATGTGCTGGTATTTAAGCTGTCACGATTTGGAAGAAATGCTGCAGATGTTTTATCGTCATTGCAGAAAATGCAGGATTATGGAGTTAATCTTATCTGTGTAGAGGATGGGATTGACAGCTCTAAGGATGTCGGGAAGCTGATGATATCTGTGTTATCTGCGGTTGCAGAGATAGAACGTGAGAATATCCTTGTCCAGACAATTGAAGGTTTTTCTACATCATTCGTCAAGGGTGTGCTGGACAATCCGATATATTGCGGTAAGCTTGCATTTGGCAGAAGAAAAAATGAGAAGATTCCGGGAACAAGGAATGAATATCATATCGTAAAACAAAAGGATTACTTGCTAAGTGATGGAGTCCATGAGGCAATTATATCAGAAGAAATGTGGAACCAGGCACACAGAAAGCGGCAGGAGACAGGTGTTTTACAGGTAAAAACACATAGTCTTGAGCATGAACATATTTTATCAGGGATTATTAAGTGTCCTGTCTGTGGAAGCGGTATGTATGGCAATGTGAATCGTAAGAAGCATCCGGACGGAGGCTATTACAAGGATTATTTCTATTATGCCTGCAAACACAGGAAGCTTGTGGACGGACACCGCTGTACTTATAAAAGACAGTGGAATGAGGACAGAATCAATGCGGCAGTTGAGGAAATTATCCGTAAATTTGTCACGAATCCGAAGTTTGAGGAAGAAATCAGAAAGCAGATAGGTGGCAGTATTGATACATCAGAGCTTGAAAGAGAATATGATGGTTTAAAAGACAGATTGAACCAGACAACAGGAGCAAAGAACAAGCTTGCAGACCAGATGGATCATTTATCCGTATTAGATAAGAATTATGAGAAAAAGTACAATGATATGCAGGAACGACTTGATAAGCTGTATGATGAGATTACAGATATAGAGAATGCCATAGAAGAAGTCGAAACAAGACTTTATAATATCAGGCAGGACAAAATCTCAGAAGATAATGTTTACCAGTTCCTTTTATTCTTTGATAAGCTGTATGATGAATTTACAGATCTGGAAAAGAAGACATTTTTGAAGAGCTTCCTGTCGGATGTGTTTATCTATGAGGAAGAGCAAAAGGATGGCAGAATATTAAAAGGTCTCCGGTTTAAATTTCCTATATATATGAATGGCAGAAATGTATTAGGCGTGGATTGGGACAACGAGAGTACAGATGAGACAATAGTTGCACTACATCGGATCGATTTGTAAATTGGACAGCGGCTTCGGAAACACATCAAAGGAAAAGTAATATTTTCATCATTCAACAGAATAAAAGAAACGTGAAAGACCGTTCATTTTCAAGAAAAATTGAAAGTGAGTGGTCTTTTTTATACCTCTAAAACGGATTTTTATTATAACGTTTTGAAGGGCTGATTCGATATGTTCGAGAAAGGCGATATTATGGAGACAATTCGGAATGTAGATGTAAATAGATTGCATGATTTCAAAAATCATCCATTCAAAGTAGAGATGAATACAGAATTGTGCGAGCTATCTGGAGCGCTTGAGAAACTCAAGTTGAGATTGAAAAAATATCAGTATGCATGATATAATACTATATTATGAGAAGTTAAATGAATATTGTGATGGATAGGAGAATATTACATTGACAGTAAATTATGATAAGCTGTGGAAGCTGTTAATAGATAAAAAAATCAGCAAAACGCAATTGGTACATAAGAGCGGTATAAGTACCAATGCTATGGCTAAAATGGGAAAAAATCAATTTGTCAGATTGGAAGTGTTAATTAGGATATGTGATATTCTCCATTGTCAGATAGATGATATTATTGATTATTCTATGGATGTAGAAACAGAACGAGGAGGTAACTCTTATGAAATCTAATTTTGACTTTTTACAAACAGAGTTTCCTGTTTTATCAACGTTTGGTTGTCAGGCTGAAAAGTATTGCTTTTCTGATCCTAATTCATGCCTTATGAAATTGGGAATGATAGGGGAGAGCATTGTTAATTTAATGTTTACTTATGACAGAATCCAATTGCCATATGATAATACGGCAGTTACAAGAATAGATACTCTTCAAAGAGAGGGGTTGCTAACAAAAGATTTAACGGATATTTTACATGCACTTAGAAAAGCCAGAAATAAAGCTGTGCATGAGAATTATGATTCTGAATCAGAATGTAAAATTCTGATTGAAATGGCTTATAGTCTTTGCGAATGGTTTATGCAGACTTATGGCGATTGGAATTATCAGCATCATGATTTTATTATGCCTGAATTAGAAAATAAGAGAGTTTCGGTTACACAGGAAGAGAAAGCTGCAGAAGAGAGACAGGCAGAAGAACTTACAAAACAGGCAGAACAAAAAGCAAGTACAGCAGAAGCTATTTCTAAATCAGAGCGTCAGAAGCAGGCTGGTAAAATGGCAAGTCAGCGCCCTAAATCAGAAGCTGAAACTAGATATATTATTGATGAACAATTGCGTCAAGTAGGCTGGGAGGCAGATACAGAAAATCTCCGTTATTCTAAAGGAACTCGTCCGGCAAAAGGACATAATATGGCTATTGCTGAATGGCCGACAAATTCTTCAGTAGGACAGAGCGGACGTGTAGACTATGCATTATTTGTTGACACTAAGTTGATAGGTGTCATCGAGGCAAAAGCGATACATAAGGATATTCCGTCTGTTATTGATTATCAGGGAAAAGAATATCCGCGTAATATTCGTAAGGAAGATTCAGAGTATCAGATTGGAGAATGGGGTGAATATAAAGTACCATTTACTTTTGCTACCAACGGAAGACCATATCTAAAGCAGCTTGAAACAAAGTCAGGAATATGGTTTTTAGATTTGAGAAGCCCTGCAAATAATCCGACAGCTCTTCATGGGTGGATTAGTCCTATGGGAATGGTAGAATTGCTGGAGAAAAATCCTCAAGAGGGTAATTCAGCATTGAAGGCATTGCCATATGATTTTCTTACAGATCCTAATGGGTTAAATCTGCGTGAATATCAGTTAAATGCGATAAAGGCGGCAGAACAGTCAGTTATTGAAGGAAAAAAGAATATCCTTTTAGCTATGGCAACAGGAACAGGAAAAACACGTACTGTACTAGGTATGATTTATCGCTTTTTAAAGACGAACCGATTCAAACGTATATTGTTTCTTGTTGACCGTACTTCTCTTGGGGAACAGGCATCAGATGTATTCAAAGAAGTAAAGTTGGAAGACTTAATGACACTTGATGAGATATATAATATCAAGGGACTTGAAGATAAAAATATTGATAAAGAAACCAGAATACAGGTGGCAACTGTTCAGAGCATGGTTAAGCGTATTCTATATAATGATGGAGAAACTATGCCGGCGGTTACAGACTATGATCTTATTATCATAGATGAAGCACACCGCGGATATATTCTTGACAAGGAAATGGGCGACACCGAAATTTTGTATCGTGACCAAAGAGATTATCAAAGCAAATATCGAAGTGTGATTGAATATTTTGATGCGGTGAAGATTGCACTTACGGCAACACCTGCACTTCAGACGACAGAAATTTTTGGACAACCAGTGTTTAAATATACATATAGAGAAGCTGTCATAGAAGGATATTTAGTAGATCATGATGCTCCTCATCATTTGGAAACAAAACTCAGTACAGGTGGAATTCACTACAAATCGGGTGATACAGTTATGATTTATGATCCTGTGACAGGTGAAATTACAAATAGTGAGTTGTTGGATGATGAATTAGATTTTGATGTTGAACAATTTAATCGGCAGGTTATTACAGAGAATTTCAATAAGACCGTTTTAGGCGAGATTGCTAGAGATATAGATCCTGAGAATCCAGAAGAACAGGGAAAAACTCTAATATATGCAGTTGATGACCAACATGCAGATATGATTGTATCAATTTTGAGAGATATTTATTCGGAATATGGGGTCTCTAATGAGGCTATTATGAAGATAACAGGTAGCGTTGGAGGCGGCAATCCTAAGAAAGTGCAGGAGGCTATAAAACGTTTCAAGAATGAGAGTTACCCAAGCATTGCAGTAACAGTGGATTTGTTGACTACAGGAATTGATGTGCCGGAAATTACAACATTGGTGTTTATGCGTCGTGTGAAATCACGTATTTTATTTGAGCAGATGTTGGGGCGTGCTACTAGATTATGTCCGAAAATACATAAGACGCATTTTGAAATATACGATCCTGTAGGGGTATATGATTCTTTGAATGATGTGAATACGATGAAACCAGTAGTGGTTAATCCAACAACAAGCTTTACTCAGTTATTAGATGGTCTGTCTGAAATAAATGATGATAAACAGGTAGAGCAGCAGATTAATCAGATAATTGCCAAATTGCAGAGAAAGAAACGAAATATGTCGCCTAAAATGATGGACTATTTCATTAGCATGACTGATGGAAAAGACCCATCACAGCTTATTATGGAAATTGAAAAGTCAGATGTGCAGGAGGCTAAGAATCGTCTGCTTAAATATCGTGATGTATTCAAAATGCTACAAGAAACGAAAGCAAATGGTTCTCGTCCTGTTGTAGTTTCAGATGCAGAGGATGTATTGACAGAACATTCACGTGGATATGGAAATGCAGAAAAACCAGAAGATTACCTGAATGCATTTTCACGATATATTCAGAGCAATCGAAATGAAATTGCAGCATTGAATATTATTTGTACCAGACCTAAGGATTTGACAAGAAAAGATTTGAAGGATTTAAGATTAACACTTGACAGAGAAGGATTTACTACACAGCAGTTGAATACTGCACTTTATGAATTGACTAATGAAGAGATAATGGCAGATATTATAAGCTTGATTCGACGCTATGCAATTGGATCAACGCTTATTAGTCATGAAGCACGTATTCACAGAGCTGTTGAGAAACTTAGAAAAAAACATAATTTCTCAAAGCAGGAACAGAGCTGGATATCCCGCATTGAAAAATATCTGCTGGGGGAATCTGTAATGAATATCAAGGTATTTGATGAAGACAGCAGATTCGCAAGCTATGGAGGCTTCAAAAAGATAAATAAAGTATTTCAGAATAACCTTGAAAGCATTGTGCTTGAATTAAATGAATATTTGTATGATGACGGAGGAAATGTTGCATGACAACACAAGAAATTGTATCAAAATTATGGAATTTATGTAATGTATTAAGAGATGATGGCATCACATATCATCAGTATGTTACAGAATTAACATATATTTTGTTTTTGAAAATGGCGAAGGAAACTGGAACAGAAGAACAGATTCCAGAGAAATATCGTTGGGATGAATTGAAGGCTAAAAGCGGAGTAGAATTAAAAAAATTTTACAAGGAACTGTTATCAGAACTAGGGGATAATGGTACAGGCAGAATTCGTGAAATATATCAGGGTGCAGCGACAAATATTGATGAGCCTAAGAATCTTGAGAAAATTATAGCTACGATAGACAGTCTTGATTGGTATTCTGCGAGAGAAGAAGGACTTGGAAATTTATATGAAGGATTACTTGAGAAAAATGCTAATGAAAAGAAATCGGGTGCAGGTCAGTATTTTACTCCACGTGTTTTGATTGATGTTATGACAAAACTTATGAAACCCCAAGTAGGAGAGAGATGTAACGACCCTGCCTGTGGAACATTTGGTTTTATGATTGCTGCTCACCAATATGTTGCAGAGCATACAGATAATTTTTTTGATATTGAAGATGCAGATATGGCGAGATTTGAGAGGGAGGAAGCATTTACAGGCTGTGAGCTTGTACATGATACACACCGGTTGGCATTGATGAATGCTATGCTCCATGATATCGAAGCTCCTATTACATTAGGCGATACGCTTTCAAATATAGGAAAATCAATGCATGATTACGATTTGGTTCTGACAAATCCACCATTTGGAACTAAGAAAGGCGGAGAACGTGCTACACGTGATGATTTTACTTATCCTACAAGTAACAAACAGTTAAACTTTTTACAGCATATTTATAGAAGTCTTAAAAACAACGGAAAAGCAAGAGCTGCTGTTGTATTGCCGGATAATGTGTTATTTGCGGATGGTGATGGCGAGAAAATTAGACGGGATTTATTAGATAAATGTAATCTACATACAATTCTGCGTCTTCCTACCGGAATATTCTATGCACAGGGTGTTAAGACAAATGTACTTTTCTTTACTCGTGGAAAAACAGACAAGGGAAATACAAAAGAAGTCTGGATTTATGATCTTAGAAATGATATGCCATCATTTGGAAAAACTAATCCTTTAAAGCCAGAGCACTTTGATGACTTTATAGCATGCTATGCAGATGGAGACTTAAGCAAACGAAAAGAAACATATAGTGAAGAAAATCCAAATGGAAGATGGCGTAAATTCTCAATTCAGGATATTCTTGCAAGAGATAAAACAAGTCTTGATATTACATGGATGAAGACAGAATCTGATACAGATAATTATACACTTGCGGAATTATTAGATCAGATTAAAGAAAAATCTCAGAATATTGCTAAGGCAGTTTCAGAATTGGAACAACTGATTGGAGAAGTGGAGGAGTAATGGATACAAAAGCATTAAGACAAAAAATACTTGATCTTGCTATCCGTGGCAAACTTGTTCCGCAGGATCCAAATGATGAACCAGCAGAGGTATTGTTGGAACGCATCAGAGAGCAGAAGCAGCAGATGTTCAAGGAAGGTAAGCTCAAGAAAAAGGATATTAAGAATGATACAATTATCTTTAAAGGTGAGGATAATTTGCATTATGAGAAGTTCCAGGACGGAACTGTAAAATGTATTGAGGACGAGATACCATTTGAAGTGCCGGAGGGGTGGAGTTGGTGTAGATTAAGAGACTTATTAAATGTATGTTCAAGTAAACGAGTTCTTCAATCTGATTGGAAAAACGAAGGGATTCCGTTTTATAGGGCACGAGAAATTGTAAAATTATCTGAGAATGATTTTGTTGAGAATGATTTATTTATTTCTAAAGAGAATTATCTTGAATTAGAAAAAAACTATGGTATACCACAATCAGGTGACTTGATGGTTTCTGGCGTAGGTACAATAGGAAAAGTTTATATAGTAAAGCCAGAGGACCAGTTTTATTATAAAGATGCTAGTGTTCTCTGCTTTGAAAACAGAAATAAAATGCTTGTTTCTAAATTTGCCAAAATCTTATTGGAATCAAGCTTTGTTCAATCGCAAATGAGAGAAAATTCTAAAGGTACAACTGTTGACACAATTACAATTTCTGCTGCAATGAATTATCTATGTATTGTTCCACCCCAAAATGAACAAGTACGCATAGTTGCTGCTGTTCAACAAGCCATTGTAAAAGTAAATGAGATTCAATTTAATAAAGATAACTTACACTCAACTATTACAATTTTAAAAGCTAAAATCCTTGACCTCGCCATCCGTGGCAAACTTGTCCCACAAGACCCGAATGACGAGCCGGCTTCTGTTCTTCTTGAGCGTATCCGTGCTGAAAAAGAAGAACTTATTAAACATGGAAAAATCAAGCGTGATAAGAAGGAATCTGTTATCTTTAAAGGTGATGATAACTCTTATTATGAAAGAGTTGGAGATATAATAAGCAATATTGATGATGAAATTCCGTTTGAATTGCCTCAAAATTGGGAGTGGAGTAGATTACAAACAATCTGTTATCCTATAACTGACGGAACACATAAAACGCCTACCTATTCAGATAGCGGATACATCTTCTTATCAGCAAAGAATATAACTACAGGAAAAATCAATTGGAATGATATCATGTATATCCCAAAATCTTTACATGATGAGTTATATTCAAGAGTATCACCTAAAATGAATGATATTTTGCTTGCCAAAAATGGAACTACAGGAGTTGCGGCAATAGTTGATAGAGAATGTGAGTTTGATATTTATGTAACATTAGCTTTGTTAAGAGTAGTAAATAACAATATTTCCTCACAGTACTTGCTAAAAATTATAGCAAGTGATACCATCCAAGACTATTTTAAAAGTTCTCTAAAGGGAATTGGTGTGCCTAATCTTCACCTTGAACATATAAGAACCACACTTATTCCTATTCCACCTATAAATGAACAAAATAAAATAGCCGAAAGGATTTATCAATATTATTCTTTGCTTGATTCCATAGTCCAAAATATAGAATAACATCTAAGCCGCCCTCATCCGAAGACGGCTTAATTTTTACCAAGTTACAATTTTATCTACAAGTTCCTGTTGTTCGCTGGCAGTACGGCGAAGGTAAATGCGTGTTGTTTCAATGCTCTCATGCCCCATAAGGTCGGCAAGTAAAGCAATATCATTGTACTTTTCAAGGAAGTTCTTTGCGTATCTGTGACGGAATGAATGCGGGTAAACCACCTTTTTATCAAGTCCGTATTTCTCGGCATAGTTTTTAAGTTGCTGAGAAATTCCTCTTGTGGTAATTCTTTCTCCATATCTGTTAAGAAACAAATAGCCAGAGGAACGGTGCGATTCCTCCAGCCATTCAAGAGTTTCTTTTTTTAACTTTTGGGGTATGTATAATCGTCGTAGTTTACCACCTTTTGTGTATAGGTCAAAATATCCAATTTCTATATGCTCAATCTTAATTTGAATCAGCTCGCTTACTCTTGCCCCTGTAGCTGCTAAATACCAAACTACAAAATACCATTCCATATTACTATCCTTTTTGAGCTGCTTCTTAAGAAAATTGTAATCTGCATTGCTGATAACATTTTCTAAGAAGTTTTTTTGCTGCACTTTTACAGCTTTTAGCTGTAAGTGCTGTTCTTCTAAATATTCCAAATACTTGTTTATTGCCTGTATACGTAGATTTACCGTTTTAGGCTTAAAGAATTCTATCAAATACCCTTTGTAGGCAAGCAGATTTTCTTTGCTAACAACATAGTAATTCGCATTGAAATAATTCACTGTCCATAGATACGATGTTATCGTATTTTCTGATAAATTTTCCTTTCTCAAGTATTCTTCAAATGTTATTTTTGTCTCCATAAAAAGACACCTCCGATATAATATTTTTGCGAGAAATTCGCTCTAATATTATATCGAAGATGTTTACACTCCTCTTATTATGAGAAGATTGATGGTGAGGTGTCTTGCATTGATGAAGAAATACCATATGATATTCCAGATACTTGGACATGGATGCGTTTAGAAAATTGCTGTGTTAAAGAAATTCGTCGAGGGAAATCTCCAAAATATGCAGAAATCAGCAATGTTATTGTATTTGCTCAGAAATGCAACACCAAATACAACGGCATAGATATTAGTTTGGCTCAATATCTTGACGAGATCACAATAAAACGTTATCCGACTGATGAACATATGCAAGATGGAGATATAGTAATTAACTCAACCGGAACAGGTACTCTTGGACGAGTCGGAATTTATAGAAATACCGATAATACTACAGGTCTCTTAATTGTTCCTGATTCCCATGTTACGGTAATTCGTAGCTTTAGTTGCATCAGCTCATATTACCTATATGCTTTCATGAAGGCACATCAAACCGAACTTGAAAAGAAAGGTGAAGGATCAACAAATCAAAAGGAATTAAAGCCACTTACATTAAAAGAAATGCTCATCGCAGTTCCTCCGATATCTGAACAGAAACGCATTAATAAATCTATAAATGTTGCATTTAGCCACCTAGCTATAATCGAAAAGTGCCTCAATTGAGACTCTTCTCAATATGCTCTATTGCTGAAAAAGTTGCTTTGAGCTTGTTGCAAATATTTTCTTGCTCTTTGGTTGGTGGAATAGGTATAACCAAGTTAAGAATATCTTCACGAGATATTCCCGGAATAAGTCCCTTGGCAGCTTGTTTGATTTTCGTCATTGAATATTCAATGCATAATGCCAGAAAATCAACATTAAGGCTATAGATATTGCGAATAGCCATAATTTGACGCGCAATGTGAGCTTCGCCAAAGTTATTATGTGCGATTTCGCCGATAGTTCCTTTGCAAGTCAGAAGTAAGTCTCCCCTCCGAGTAATAACTTGCGGAACGGGAGTCCAACGAACTAAGCTAATATGACCATTTTTAAAATTGCTTGCACCTGTAATATATGGAATTCCATCATTTTTATTGTTATATTCTGATGGAGACAAATCTCTTCCAGATATGAGTTCCCATGCAGTATTTAGACGAATAAAAGCCCAACCTTCTGGTAATTCAAATGAGATTTTTTCATCAATGCAATTTACGTTATTGCCCACCTTCTCATAATAAGAGTTATCATCACCTTTAAAGATAACAGATTCCTTCTTATCACGCTTGATTTTGCCTTGTTTAATCAGTTCTTCTTTCTCTGTACGAATACGCTCCAATATCACAGATGCTGGTTCGTCATTCGGGTCTTGTGGAACAAGTTTACCACGGATGGCGAGGTCAAGGATTTTGGATTTTGCTTTCGAAACAAGTTCGTTAATATCTACTTTCCCGATTTCAATATTATCAACCGTATACATCACTTCATTAAGGTGTTGACTCATATGTTTTTGCTCACTATATGGGGGTAACGGAATAAGAATAGAATTCATATTATCCTGCGTCATTTTTGGTTGAGCAGAACCGGTTACATATTTTTCCAGACTAATTGCATTGATATAAGAGCAAAGGTATTCCAAAATAAATTTGTCAGTAGCATCAATGCAATGGGCATGATTGTTAACCCAATATTGTCCTTCAGCAAAAAATGCAATCGGTTTATTGCGTGTCACAAGATTTGCTCCATCTTCACCTATAAGCAAAAGTCGTTCATTGAAAATGTATTTATCAATTTTATCAATCTTGCCTGAAGCTCCATAATAATCATAGATTTTAGCAACATCCGTTCGTTGAGATGACGATATAGGTTTTCGCTCGCTATCGCGATTAATTGTTATGGCAGAGAATCTCGTCCACGCCCACCCCTCCGGCACTTCAAACGGTATCTCATCTTCAATACATTTTACAGTTCCATCCTGGAACTTCTCATAATGCAAATTATTGATACAAGTAGTAAGTTTAAGGTACCTTCGTGGAAAATAAAAAAGTGGAGCCCACGCATGGAACTCCACCGGCTACGGGCATCGCAAGTTTCC
>ERZ791872.1572-NODE-1572-length-13299-cov-6.421625_pt1 | contig 13299 bp, 16 predicted proteins | sample MGYA00510279_ERZ791872 | MGnify/ENA primary metagenome ERZ791872 (study PRJEB30046, sample SAMN00792103) | human gut metagenome | study: EMG produced TPA metagenomics assembly of the A metagenome-wide association study of gut microbiota in type 2... | reverse complement strand
CAGCAACATATAGTTTCAAGATAGCAAGCGGGGATTTGGGAATAAATTACAGATGCGTGGTAAAGGATTCATTTAATAATACAATTATAACTAATATAGGAACCTTAAATGAGATGAAAAATGAGGATTGGGAACTACCTATTATGTAGAATTTAACTTAATCGACTTATACTGGCAACTTCTTATCGGAGTCTCACTAAACTCGTTTAAGTACAACTAAAACCAAAGAAATATGGTATTTGGGGCTTGCAAATCATTGATTTTTTACAATATTTCTAAAAAGGATGAAATAGGTAATTGTGGTTCTAACAATAATGTTGTAAAAATCGAGATCTATACAACCTGTTGTGATATTGCACATCGGCAAAATATAGATTTATTCATGTCACATACCATCGGGAATGTAAAATTTTTATTACTATTTTATGATTAGCCATTGCTGAGGAAGGGGAGGCTTTATGAAAGCAAAGTTTAGTAATAAATCAAAAGAATCATGTAAGCTAACTTGAAATTTTAAATTCCAGTGCAAGATTAAATTCCACACCCTTTTGTTTTTGGGCTTATTTTTAAAGTTTTATGAGGCAAAATGGGTGATATTCTGTTATAATGATGGCAACATTTCATAAAAAATCTGTTTTTCGGACACGCGAAGCGGGCCGCTGGAGAATAGTGTGTTGGACTAAATTCCACCGACCACATTTGAAAAATGTGAAAGTTTTACTTCCAGTCCGACAGCAGTTTTTATGATAATGTGTATGTTTATAGTTACTTATGATAGCGGATCAGCTTAGGTGTCAGATTGACCTCGTCAGGGTCAATCGGCTTAAGCTGAAATGCTTTCATAATGTCTTCGCCAAAAGCGTTTAATCCGACTTCATAAGGTGTTTTTCCACCATTCCGTGAATACCAGTCTCTAAAGAGGCTGGATCACCGAATTCCGAGCCACGATCCGTGAGTGTATATTCGAATACTTTCAGAAAATCATATGTTCCCATACGTTTTTCAAGATGATCAAACACAAGTCTTACCGCTCATTTTGTCTTCCAATTCATAATGAATACAAGAAAAAGTTTGGATTCAGTTAAAAAGAATGTGAGGAGTGTACGTTTGCATTCACCAGTGGAATGTACAGTGTCCATTTCGGTGAATGAAGTAAGCCCGAGTTCTTGGAAATCAAGATAAGTACGCCCCTGAAATACAGAGCAATCTTTGATTTGTGTCTTATGACATTTCCTTGGTTTGAGCTTTACTTTTCGTACTAGATCAACGTTTCGAGCCATGAAAAGTCTATCATCGATATATACGATCAGCAACTTTAGCGTTGTAGTTGTATTTATGGGCAATCGTACAGTGATTGATTTTCTTATCACACCCATTACAAACATAAGGTGCTCGATCCAAACGATTGCAACGTTCTTTTTCGAAGTCTTTACACGTTTGGTTACAAGTCGGACAGGAAGAACATTTAACCCCACAAAGAATAATTTTGTCACAAGCATTCGTTTTTCGACAATGATATCGATGAACACAGAAGTTCTTCTTATTAACGAACGAGCCTTTATGATACCAGTCAGAGATTCTTCTTGCTTTAACTTCTTTAGAGATAGTCGTTGGATCCTTGCAGAGGAATCTTGCAATATCTTTAAATGTAGTACCTTTGTTTAGTTCGTTTTGGATAAAGATACGATCTTCAAGTGTAAGATGTTTCTGATTACCAGGTATAAATTTACTCATGATATTTCCTCCATCTACTGCTGTCTGATGGAGAGGTAATCGTAACATGAAAATATGAAGAGGTAAATGTCAACTGTGCAGAGAAAAATTCCACTGCTCATTGGAGCGGTGGAATTTAGAAAAATATTTTTCAGTCGACTTAGAATATATAAAATTTGATGGAAGAGGAGAAATTGAAGTGGTATAATGTACCTGAGGTTATCTTGTTGCAAGAGAAGGTACTCCGATCGCGCTTATTGATGGAAATGATCTTGGTAGGCTGGTCATCAGGTACGAACTGTTTATTACAGTGGTTACTACGTACGTGATTGATGATTTCTATACGAAAGAATAGGATTTCATTAATTTTGAAAATGATAGACATTAAATATATGGAAGGAGAAGATGATTTTATCATCAAATTAAAATGCAGAAAGTTTTTTTATCTCATAGTAGTGCGGACAAAGAATCGTATGTTCGAATTGTTGCAAAGAAATTGATAAATAACATTGGTGAAGAAAATGTAATATTAGATGAGATTACATTCCAACAGGCTCGAAAAACTATAGAAGAAATTGAAAAGGGACTGAATGAAACAGATTTATTTGTTTTGTTTATTTCAGAAACTTCTCTTGAATCGGAATGGGTGCAAGAAGAAATTTTCAAAGCAGAGGATCTTTGGAATAAAAAAAGATTGAATCAGATTTGTCCAATCATAATTAGTGAAAAAATAGCATATGATAATCCTAAAATACCTGATTGGTTAAGGGAAAATTATAATTTGCAATATGTAAGTCGACCGACGAAGGCAGAACAAATAATCGAGCAAAGAATGATTGAGTTATCATTTGAAAAGCATCCTCGATTAAAAGAAAGAAATGAGATTTTTGTAGGAAGAAATGATCTAATAGGGTTATTTGAAGAAAGAATGGATGATTTTGAAAAAAGTAAACCAGTGTGTATGGTTGCTTCTGGTATCAAAAGTGTTGGAAGAAGAACGCTATTAAAGCACTGCATTTATAAGAGCAATATTAAAAAGAATACTTATCCATTTCCAGAAATTTCATTAAATTATGCGGAGAGTGTCGAGGATTTTATATTAAAAATATATGATCTTGGATTTGAAGATGATTTAGACATAAAAGGTTTAATGACAAAATCACTTGCTGAAAAAATATTATTAGCAGCAGATTTATTGGCAACTATCCAGAGATTGTCTGATATTATATTTATCGATGACAACGGATGCATTATTAATCAAGATGGAGAATTTGCAGAATGGTTTTCTAAAACAATCGAGAGTGAAAAGATAAAAGATAAATTTTCTGTATGCATTATTTCACGTTATCGATTAAGGACTTTTTCGGGGGAAATATCTTACAGTACAAAAGAAAAAATAGCTCACTATGAAGTGTCTGAATTAAATAAAAAAGAAAGAGATGGCTTGCTTTCTAGATATTTAAAATTTGAGAATATAGAATTAGAAATAAATGATATGCGGCTGATTTCTGGTTTGCTGTCAGGATATCCAGAGCAGGTTTTTTTTGCTGTACAACTGATAAAAGAAAAAGGAATCAAGTATTTAAGAAAAAACACATTTGAAATTGTAGAGTATAATAATAAAAAAGCAAGCATACTATTAAAGGATATGGAAGGCGATGTGGAGAAAATTTCATTTTTGGCATTGTTATCAGGATTTGATTATATAAGTCTTAAATTTGTAAATGAAATTGTTGAAGGGGATCCTAAATATATACATTATATTGATGAATTTATTTCAAAGTCTATTTGTGAATATGTTGGTGTTCTTAAAGAGTATATTAGAGTTAATGAAACGATAAAGGATTACGTGACTAGAAATAATTATCAAATAAAAGATCAGCATAGAGCTAACATGGACAAGAACCTTAATAAATTTTTAGATAGAATGTCTATGAGTGAATATGATGTTCCAGAATACTTATTCTCTTTGAAAGAGTCATTGCTCCGAGGAAAAGCAATTGATGAAAGTTATTTGATCCCTTCCTTGTATTTAAAGTCTATGACGGAGTTATACAATAATAGAAAAAATAAGGAAGTTATTAACTTCGCATATAAGGCGTTAGAAAAAGAGGAATTTACCGATCCTCGAATAGCTTTTGAAATACGATATTTGTTGTGTTCGGCATTAGCGAAATTAAGGGATAATCGTTTTAAAGATGAAGTACAGAAAATATCTGGTCCGAATTATTATTTTTTGTATGGATTTTATTATCGTCAGATTGGAAGGTTTGATAAGGCTCTTGAGATGCTTGATAAAAGTATGGAGAGAAGAAATAATTTTTCAAAAGCAAAGAGAGAAAAGGTACAGGTATACATTGGTATGCAGGAGTTTCAGTCTGCCAAGGAATTAGCAAAAGAAAATTATTATAATTATATGGATAATCCATACCATATTCAGGCGTATTTTTCTTGTTTGATAAAATCAGAAAAAAGTAAAGAAAATCGAGAAATACTAAACCAACTTATAGATGGATTGAAAAAGATAAATACTGATGTTGCAAAAGAAATGACGCTAAGATGTCGGGCTCAGGTTGAAGCATTTTATGATGGAAACGAGGAAGAAGCGCTTTCGCTAATAGGACAAGCAATAGAGATGAATTCTAACATTCATTATGCAAGAATTGTAAAATTTGATATATGTGAGCGATTTGATATGCTTGATGAGATGCGCCAGATTATAAACTTTTTCGAACAACCGGAATACAAAAATAAGTATCATAATAATATAATTAGCTTTAAGGCAATTTTATTAGCAAAAGAAGGACAAATCGATGAAGCAGTAGATTTCTTTCGTGGCAATATACGGGATTATACGGAGGATGCAAAAGATAAATTTATAGCAAAATTGGAAAGATATAAAGATGAATAATCCTGAATTATTCACGGAACAGCATCTGAACTGCTAACTGTACCACGGAGACATTGGGGGCTGACCCTCAATGTGGTCGAAATAGTGTCAACTTAAGAAAAAGTCTTAAGTTGATGCAAGATAAAGTTATCAAATAGAAGTTAAAAAATAAAGTAATTCAGAAAATGACGCACTTTAACAAGGACTCCGTGAAAGTCCTATTAATTAGTATAATTTTTATTTCAATCAAAAAGAAACTTTTTGATTGATAAAGTGTGTTCGTCCCTTTGCTTTATTCTTTTTTCGTTTGAAAGTACGGCCTGGCATTATTTGAGATCTGTGAATATTCTTGTGCAGTAACACCGCAAGTCCGGCAGGCAGGAAACCGCTTATGCGAGTTTACTCGCGTAATGTTTTGTCTAATCCATAGACTTCACGCATTGAGATGTCATGTTCGGCATCAATGCTTGTGATATTGATACGATAACTGTCATGAGCGATGCGGTCAATGATTGCGTCAGCAAGAGGACTGGCATCACCGCCGAGCTGGTCATACCATTCATCGAATTAATACTGGGAGCAGAAAATCGTTGAAGATTTCTTGCGTCTCCGGTGGAGCAGTTCGAAGATATCCCTCTGTTCTGAATCTGTTGGTTTCAATAGAAGCCATTCATCCAGAATCAGGACAACGGGATTGGCATACTTAGCCATAACTTTTTTGTAGCTGCCATCTGTCCGTGCCATCTTCAGATCAATAAGCAGATCAGGAAGGCGGACATACCTGGTATTGAAATATTGCTTACAAGCCTCCATGCCAAAGGCACAGGCCATGTAAGTTTTACCACAGCCTGTAGCACCGGTGATAAAGAGATTCCGGTGTTCAGATATATATTCGCAAGTTGCAAGCCGGTTAATAAGGTTCTTGTTAAGCTTGCGCCCGGAAGTGTAATTGATATCTATGATATTTGCTTCCGGCTGGTCGAATCCAGCGTTACGGATCAGTCGTTTCTGACGATTGTTTTTTACGATTGCTGTATTCAATGTCCACCAGCATACCGAAGCGATCCTCGAATGGTACCTCTTTAAATTTAGGATCATCCAGCTGGTTGCGGAATGCATCTGCCATAGTAGTAAGGCGCATTTCAATTAATTTATCTATTGTACTCTGATTTGTCATATGTGTTTACCTCCGATAGTAATCGGCACCTCTTGTGATGCCGTGTGCTTTATGTGTGGTCTTGGATTCAGTAGTTTCTGATTCCGGTTTCACAGAACCAGCTACAAGGATGTTCTTTATGCTCTTGTAACTGGGCGAAGATGTATAGGACAATGCTTTTTTACAGGCTGCTTCAAGCAATGCATCTGAGTATTTCTCAGCAAGCTTCAGAAGCCCCATACAACTTCGGTAGGTCTGTTGTTCCACGCGTTTGGAGGTCAGTATTGCATTGACCACAGTGTACGTATTTATGCCAATCCGCTCAGCCCATTTGCGGAAGCGGTCGCCATTCCACTCCAGATACTTTTGGTGGTCTTCCGGCATATGCTCTGTAATGGTACTGTACTGCCCAGGACGTCCTTTCAGACGACGGTGGGAAGCAATGCGGTTATGGTTGTAAAAAATTTCAATGGTGGTATCTGTTACCTTTACATCAACTTTCTTTTTGATGTATTCATATGGAACTGAGTATAGCATTCCGTCCACAGATATGTGATAATTGAACTGGACGGTGGCTGCCCTCTTTCTTTTGAAAGAGCCTTCGATTGAACTGTTCCAGTTTTTCTCTGATTGCACGATTTAATTCGGCAAGAGAAAATAACTGTTCATTCCGGAGTGCTGCTGTTATCCAGGTAGAAATATTTCCTACCGTTCCCTCAGCATTCGGCTTATCCTTGGGAGTTCTGACACGCGCCGGAATAATAGCAGTGCTATAATGCTCAGCCAGTTCCTGATAGGTCTCATTGATCTGCTGGTCTTTCCATCCGCCATTGTGAACAACTGCAGTTTTGCAGTTATCCGGTACGAGGATTCTGGCGACACCACCGAAATATTCGTACATATGGACATGTGCATTGATCCATGATTACTGTTTCATGTCCAGAAATGCTTCCACGTATGCATACTGGCTGTAAGTCATTACACCGACAAATATGTATGTTTTGATAATTTCACCGGTATCAGGATCAATGACTGTTGCAGGATCACCTGCCCAGTCAACTTCAACCTGTTCACCGGGTTTACGGTTGATATGCATGGTAGCACGATGCTTCTGCTCATCCTGTTGGATGTGATAGCAAAACTGTGAATACATGAGAGGTTCTTCACCGTTGGCACGGCAATCCTCCATGTATTCTGTCCATAGAAGTTTTTTGCTTACTCCGTTACGAAGTAACTCCTTGCGGATGTAATCATAGTCAGGCAGCCTTTTATTGGATGTGACTTGATTTGCAGAAGGGAAAAACTTTTATGCGATCACAGCATCGGTGTCGCTTTCATCAAGTGGCCAGGAAATATCTAATTCCTTAGTTCGCTTTAAAACGCGATTGACCGTTTTCTTGGAGACATTGCAGCTGTCGGCAATGTTCTGCTGACTGAGTCCCAGACCACTAAGTCTGAGAATCTCTCGGTACTTGGTCATAGTCATGACCTCCTTTGAATGTATTTACACCTTTTGGTGCATGATTACATTCTAAGGGATTTATGATAAAGGTTTCCACCACCGGAATGGTGGTTTCCTTAAAAACGGATTTGTGGTTTCCCATCCCAGGACAGCGGGGACATGGAGACCGGATTATTCAGCGGTTTTCTTTCCCTTATCCGTTTGAGTGATATTATATTGCTTGGAGGACTGGAGATGAGATCAGATTTGAAAAAGATTTGCGAACAAAAGAGTACAAATTTAGTGGGACAGACAGAGAGGGCATTGTACTTGATGGATGTAATCAGTGCGATTACAGATCGGGTGAATAATGCGGAAGTGAGACGCAAGAAAGACGGAACTTTAATTGTATATGAAGTGAAAAAGAATATTGTGACAGTTTAATAAATTGGTATTAAGCGAAGGACTAATAGGAGTCAGAAACATTTACACAGAAAAGTGAATGTTCCTGGCTCCTTTTGTTTTTACTTCTTTTGTTTAGAAACTGATGTGAGGTTATGCCTCAAAATACAAGATAGTTCACGATCATCGCTATGTTTTACATGGTAGGTCTTTTCAAGAACAGATTTTTCGCATAATTTAGCAAAATCGTCAGAATACTCAGAAAGCTCTAACTCTGTTCTTATAACATTTTTTGGAATGGCATAATATTCTTTCGCAATATTTAAGTAGTTTTTTACATTCATGCGAAACGTTGAATTAAGGTCTTCCTGCTCCAGAAATTTAGATAGAGTTTCTTTCTCAATAAAAATACGATCATTTTGGACTCTAAGCAAACCTTGGATAAGTAGTTGAGTATCTTCGTCTATTGTAGGATATTGTTGCATATTGCAGAAACAGAAACGATGGATTGCTGGATGACGGATGCGGCCAGATGAAGATGTGGCTGCACAGCCAATTACACAGGCGAGTTCCTTATTATTTAAATTACCATGATCGAAGACAAGAAACCACATATCACCATATTGGTTACACACAAGTTGGCAAAACATTAAACTATTCGTTGAATAGACAAGAGTTCCCTCATAATGTTTTGAGAATGGGGTTCCATCAGCTTTAAAGTCGCCAGAATCAATATCCAAAATAGCAGTACATTCACGAGTGGAATAAAAATCTCCTAGTTTTAATGTGCCATGAACTAGCGTTTGGTTAGAATGGTCTTCAGGGTAAGCAGATGTAGGGAGAAAAAATACATGGTAAGTTCCTGTATAGCCATTGTAAGCAGGATTGTCAATATTATATATCAAACGTTGCTGAGTGGTGTTATTACTGGTTTTCGCAATTTCAATAGAGTGAAAAATTGCATTCAAATTAAGCTCCAGACCATCACATATTTTTAATAATGTAGATATAGTTGTGGAAGATGGTGTTCTAAACATATTGTCAATCGTCCTGGAGGAAAGAGATGCGCCTTGTTCTTCACATATTTTAGCAAGTCCACGAGATGTCAATCCCTTTTTGCGCATTGCATCATAAATATAAGATACAATATCTTGAATAATTTCTTGGTTTTTCATTGGATAACAATTACCTCCCAATAAAATGAATGGGTATAAAATCATTAAAAATATTGTATCATGTTTGCATTGAAAATGAAAGGGAAACATGTTATTATATTACATGTAAATTCAATTTAGGCGCAATATAATGCCGTGTACAAGGAAAATATTGCGCAACAATATAATTTTATCATATAACATTACGCACAGATTAGAATATGCATGAAATATAATTCGGCATAATGCACAAAAACAAGAATGAAAACACAATAAAAACTGGTGGATATTGACAAAAATATTGGACAGTGATACAATATAAATATAAAAAGACCTACTCCCTTGGCACGAGAGTAGATCCTAAAAATGCTAATACAGACAAAATCGACATCATCCCTACTGGTCAACGTATTCTGATTGGCACTCAGAATAATAACGGGATTGGTGTCGGCTTTATCAGTACCATATCATGTTGTACATAACATTACTGCGTTCTTGAACACTAATGCATTATTATTGAGCAACTTTCGGTTTAAGACCTCACTCTAATTTTCTATATCCCCATTTTTACAATGGATGTAGACAAATTTGTTAAATACAACGTCAATTAGTATATCATGCAAAGAAAGTAGCGTCAAGTTTTTTTGACGAGAAACATATTAAATTTGTGTGAAAAATATGTAAAACAGATACAATTTCTAAGGCTAACATAGCTTAGAACATATAGAAGAATGTGAGAATACATTATGAAGAAAAAAAGAAGAAGATGGAAACGGTGCGTCTGATAATATTTGACCAGGCTGTTATCGACGTTGTAAGTGGAACTGTTTCAAGAAAAGAAATACTTGAAAATTTTATAGTAACAAACAACGAAATGATGACGGTAGTTGGGGAAAATTCTCTGCCAAGACTGGGGAAGGCATTGGTAGCAGATAGTCACATATTTAAGATAAACAGAGAAAGTTTGCTCTGGAAGCACTGTATGGGATAAAACCGTAGATGGTAAAATCACTACCTTTTTCTAAACGGATAACAGATATTGAAAGCCGGGATAGAAATGCAAGTCATTTTGTCCCGGCTATATTTCTCTTTATTTTTAAGAGATAAATATCCAAAATCTGTTAGAGGGGGTGATCAAAATGGCATCTGACTGTGAAGTGCGGACTTTAAGTTTTATTGGAAACGAGATAAAAAGCTGGTGTAAACAGAATAAAGTGAATCAAACTGAGTTAGCAGCAGCGCTTGATGTCAGCACGATGACAGTTAGAAGGGTTTGGAATGGAACGAAGGAATTGACATCGGTTCAGATTGCGATAATGCTAGAGGTGATGCCTCATGTGACAGCGGACTTTTTTATTCCAACAGACATGGGGGAACGATGTATTGAGTATGCCAAAAATTTGAATAAAGGGTATCGTACTGAAATGCAACAAAAGGCGATTACCAATATAAAGAGTAAATGTGGTAAAAATGAGGATTTGGAGAGGAGGTTAAAAGCAGCTATGAATTCAGTTATGGATATTGAAGATGTTAAAAAGAAAGAAATTATTGTGCAACAGATAGAACTGATATTAAAAGCTGCTGCTATCTAAAATGAAAAAAATATATTTAAAAAGTTAAGCAATCATTCTTATGTCATATAGAGTGGTTGCTTTTTTCGTGTTTCAGAAAGAAATCGAACAAATTTGTTCGGTGAAAAAATCAATTCGAACATAAGAGTTCAAATTTTTGAGAAAAAAATTGATAGGATTAGATTATCAAAAAAGGAGGTAACAGATAAAGTTGTCAGGGGGTGGTTTCGATGATTGGATAGTGCAGGTACAAACCTGCTGAAAAGAAAAACGATGATAAATGAAGAAAGAGAGGATTAAGTCAAAATGAAAATGAAGTTCAAGAGATTCTTATCAAGGGTTATGGCAGTGGCAACGCTGGCATCGGTTATTGTTCTGCCGGTTGCAGTTTCAGCATCAGAGATTGAGCCGGAACCTCCGTCATTTGAACAGCAGTATCCGGAATTAAAAGATGTTCAGGATTCGCTTGATTCAGATGAAATTGTAACTGCAAATGATATTGAGCTGTCTTATGGAGAAGAATTTGAGGTGGAAGTAGATCTGTCCGGTATCGAATGGATAGATGAAAGTAAAATGAAAATCTTATTCCATGAGGCAAAGAATGAAGATGGTGCAGATTTTGACACTCACACACCGGATACCTATAAGGATGTCTATGCTGTGGAGCCGGTTAGCAGACATTCATCTTATATAATCAGCAGAAATATCACAGTGAAAAAGCCGGAAACAGAGCAACAGTCAGAAAATTCTTCTGAGATTGTAGTTGATGATAATGGCGATACAGGAGATAGCAAAGATGTGAGGCAGATTTGTGAGGAGATACTCATATGTATTTTCTGCAGTTTTTATTTTTACGACATGAAACTGCATGAAATAAAGATGTCTCTTATCTCTGTTAAGAAGCTCATAAAAATGAGGTATGTTTTTACTCGGATTAATATATCGGTACACATTCGACTGATCTTTCACTGATGCCTTGGAATTCTGAGCCATTCATGTGTTCCGTTCTCGTATCTTATAATGTGGCTGCAGTATTCACGAAAGATAAGACTGCATTTCTGACATATGGGACAAAGAAATTCACTGCTCTCTGATAAAAATATGTTGTCCTTTTCTTGTAAAACCTGTTACAATATACATAGTGTTTACCAAGGTTCCGGAAGCCAATCTTGCAGGAGGGGCTCCGGAGCCTTTCATCTTAATAAGGACGACAGTATAATGGTCTATGGCTGGACAATCAAGAGGTCAGGTGATGGACAAGATAAGGAATCATAAACATTCATCATAAGAAAGAAGATGCGGAGTATCGACGAAGAAGACGAGAAAAATTTTGCAAGGAGGTATAGATGCGGAAGAATAAATGGTATTGGGTGATTGGTGTAATGACTGCTGTGGCGCTTGGGATAACGCTTGATATGTATTATCACACTGCAAGGAAACAGAGAGGAGAATTATTATCGCTGATTGCAGTTATAGTATCCATTTTTACGTTGGCAGCGACCATATTCATTGCTTTGTATATCTACAATAAGGGTAAAAACGATGCGGAGCAAAACGAAAAGATGCAAAAAAACATAGCAAAGAAACTGATGGGGGCAGTCGTAGTAGAGGCAATTCGATGGCTCATGACAGATGTGGGTGAGCGTGAAGTGGGAGTTGCAAATCGGGTGCGTGAGTATTTGAACCGTTACGAGGAGATGATGGCATTGGTATTGACAAATCGTCAGTTAAAAATATTGTGGCAAATTGTCGAAACCGTGCAAAAGGAAATATCGGATGAAGATGGGGTTTCAACATATACCGCAGAAGAAGAACGAGAATTTTTATTTAGAGATTGGATTAAACCAATTATGGGAAGTGAGTTTCAGTGGCGACATAAAGCCTGTGGTGATATTTTTCAGTTACTAGATCGTGAAGTATATGATTTGTTGCATGCATTGGGAGTATATGGGACGGAAAAGGAATATGATGATAATGTGCACCAGATTTTAGATGTATGGGATCGAATTCTATTTGAGCGGGTTGAGGGTGAATTAGATCAGGATAGAATTGATGTTACGGAAACCTATAATGTATACGAAGATGAAGACTTCAAAAAAATGTTCTCTAAAGTAGAAGATATAAGGAATGCAACAAAAATCAAATGGCCAGAAGTGAATCCTGATAATCAGTATGTCGCTATTTATGATTACAAGGAACTGATTGCTTACGGCGTGTTTGACATAGATTGCGATACATATCACAACTATGGATTGAAAGCAGGATGCAAAAGTACAAAAATATATAAAGGCTATGTACAGGATGGGTTCTACCACGGAATGGGAATAGAGTATTATAACAACTGCAGTAAGAAGAACGAGGGATTTTGGGTTGCCGGAGATTTAAAAGCTGGAGTACAGCATAATAGTGTGGTGAAGTGTACGCAAGGTAGTTTAGAGTGGAATGCGGATGAAGGAGACTTCGATGGAAGCCCAGATTGTGAATTAGAATTACTTTATCAGATTGATGAGTATGCTTTTGATGGTGGTCTCCATATGCTCGAACATGATATTGTGAAATCTGGAATTGATAATTATTATGTGGCTGATTATAAGTTTGCTGGGAATAAGAGAGGATTATTCACGAAGATGGTTTCGCTGGATGTTTTTCTCAACGCCTGCTATCCGAAGGAACTGGATCATATAAAAGAATTGCAAGATTATTACAACAGTTAGAATATCCAAATCCAAAGGTGCAGAAAATCACATGGCAGTAAGTGCAAAAGGTGAGATTCTTAGAGTTGCTACATGTCAGTACATTCAGGATGGGCATCATATCATCTTAAAAGGTGCATCTGGTAACGGAAATGTAATTTTTATTGTAGCAATGAAATGAGCAGATGCCGGACAAAATGAGAGCTGAATTTGGACAAGATAAGGCTAACTTGAAAAAGTAAATTCCAGTGCAGAAGTAAATTCCACACTCATTTAAAA
>ERZ791872.1558-NODE-1558-length-13389-cov-2.634843_pt1 | contig 13389 bp, 8 predicted proteins | sample MGYA00510279_ERZ791872 | MGnify/ENA primary metagenome ERZ791872 (study PRJEB30046, sample SAMN00792103) | human gut metagenome | study: EMG produced TPA metagenomics assembly of the A metagenome-wide association study of gut microbiota in type 2... | reverse complement strand
GGGTGGATTTGGGACTTTAACCCGTTAGAAACGTGCGCCGCTAGGCGCACCCATGCAAGAAGCCCCCGGTATTGGCACTACCGGGGGCTTCACTCTTTGTTCTTTTGGAACTATTACTATCTCTTTTGCCTAATGGCATTATATCATATGCAGTTCTTAAAATCAATATTCCTGCCAAAAGGATATATAAATATTTTTTTTGACTCTCTTACAGATACTTCTTCAGAGTCTCAACCTTGTCCAGATGCTCCCATGGAAGATCAACATCTGTACGGCCGAAATGACCATAAGCAGCAGTCTGCTTGTAGATCGGACGACGAAGGTCAAGCATCTTGATGATACCAGCCGGACGAAGATCAAAATTCTCACGGACGATCTCAACAAGTCTGGTCTCAGAAAGCTTACCTGTTCCGAAGGTATTCACACTGACAGAAGTCGGATGAGCAACACCGATCGCATAGGAAAGCTGGATCTCACACTTGTCAGCAAGACCAGCTGCAACAATATTCTTTGCAACATAACGTGCAGCATAAGCAGCAGAACGGTCAACCTTTGTGCAGTCCTTACCGGAGAAAGCACCGCCGCCGTGACGTCCTGTTCCGCCGTAGGTATCAACGATGATCTTACGTCCTGTCAGACCACTGTCACCGTGAGGTCCGCCGATAACAAAACGACCTGTCGGATTGATGAAATACTTGGTATCAGCATCAACCATATCAGCCGGAATGATCGCATCAAAAACATACTTCTTAATGTCCTCATGGATCTGCTCCTGAGTAACATCCGGATCATGCTGTGTAGAGCATACGACAGCATCGATTCTCTTCGGCTTGCCGGCCTCATCATACTCAACAGTAACCTGAGTCTTTCCATCCGGTCTTAAATATTTCAGAGTGCCGTCCTTACGAACCTTTGTCAGCTGCTGAGCAAGCTTGTGAGCCATGTTGATGGCATATGGCATATACTCCTCAGTCTCATTGGAAGCATAACCAAACTGAAGACCCTGGTCACCGGCACCGATGGAATCCAGCTCGTCCTCATTCATATCGTCCTCTTTCTGCTCAAGAGCCTTGTCAACACCCATAGCGATATCTGTGGACTGCTTGTCAAGTGATGTGATAACCGCACAGGTATCTGCGTCAAAGCCATAATCCGCATTGTCATATCCGATCTCACGGATAGTATCACGAACGATCTTCTGGATATCAACATTAGCCTTGGTTGTGATCTCACCCATAACAAGTACAAGACCTGTTGTAGTAGCAGTCTCGCAGGCAACACGGCTCATCGGATCCTGTGCCATCATAGCATCAAGGATCGCATCAGAAATAGAGTCGCAGACCTTGTCAGGATGACCCTCAGTTACAGATTCAGACGTAAATAAAATTTTCTCCATAATCTTCTCCTTTTGTAATAAAACAACGGTTATATACATAAAAAACAGCCCGTACAATCCGGACTGTTTAAGTTCTGTAAACAATCCTCTTATTGTTCGATTACTCGCTCAGGTTGGCACCTTCCTGGATTCTCCGGGGTTGCCGTGGCTTCACAGATCCTTTGTATCTCCACCACTCTGAATAAAAGGCTATCTTTTATGAAATTTACTGCAACACATACAATATACTTATCATACCAAAATGTCAAGAGCAATTTTTGATAAAAAATATCACCCGTTACTTTTTCATCCCCAATACGTAAATATTCAAAAAAAGAACCGGGCCTCCACATCGCCCGGTTCTTCCATCGATCATCCTTCAGAATGATCCGTTATTTATTTTTTCTTCTTTCTCTTAACTCCATAAGCTGCACCACCGCCAACAATAATCGCTGCTGCAAGGATTCCAACCCATACACCGATCGGTGTATCATCGCCGGTCTTTACAGAACGTCTTGCTGTACCGCTGGTATCGTTCGGAGCAGTTCCGCCCGCTGTGCCGTTATTCGGGATCGGAGTGATCCTATCATTTCCACCATGATTTCCACCAGGTGTAACAGTCGGAATCGGTGTCGGCTCGGAAGAAAGACTGTTGGTGATCTCTTTTGTTACAGTATATCGGTTATCATTATTCAGTGTAACCTCACCCTGACCGGTAACTGTATACTTAAAGGTATCATCATCAACCGGATTTCCATCCTTATCCGTCTCCAGAACAGTATAAGTAACACTGTTGATCTCCTGATCCTTTGGAAGATCCAACATTACCTGAACACTATCATTCTGTTTCAGAGTCACTACCTTCTTAAGCGTCAGCTCACCGTTACTCTCAGAGGAGAACAAACCTGCATAGAACGTATCATCCACAGTAGAAGCAACACCATCGATCATCACATTCTTCTTAATGTTGATAAATCCGTTACGGCTGAATATATCGGAAATCTTTGTATAATAGTTATTTACATAAGCCACTGCCTCAGCAGCACCACTATCTCCACCGATCACAACCTGATTGGACTTCTCTTCACTCTCACCATTCGGCTTCGTTACATTGTAATAGTAAAGATTCTCCTCATCCACCTCAATCTTCGTATTCTGCTGAAGAAGATTTCCATCTTCATCCAGCTCAAATACATAATAGGTGCCATCCGGAACATCCGTCCATGTAGCTGTACCACTGGAAGCATTCTGGATATGGATATCCTTTAAATAATCATCACGGAACGGGATCGTACCTTCCTGATCCGAAAAAACACCAACCTTATAAGTTACATCCTCTTTCGTTTCCAGAGGAATCACATTGTCATTCTCATCAACATTATAGATTCTCTTCGTAACCTGGATCTGTGTACGCTGTTTCGTTGAAGTCTTCGGGTATGCCTGCACATCATACATCCAGCCCTGCTCCTGATCTGCAAAAGGAACGGAGATCAGCATCGGTGAAACCATAACACTGCTGTTCGCATCTGTCTGCACCACCAGATACATGCCCTCAGCCAGATCGGTAACAGTAATATTACCCTCTGCATCAGAGGTTCTGGACAGCCCCCACACATCCACGCTTCCGCTGCTGATCATATCTGCCAGCTGCCCTGCTGCTTCATACCAGCCTTCAGCCGTCGTGATGGAATCAAAATCGATCGCTGCGGCAGCCAGTGCCTCATCCAGCACGAAATGCACATTACCATCAAAATTCACACTGCCAACCTTGTAGATCGTCAGCCCTACATTCGGCAGCGGAGTCTGGTTTCCCTCCTCATCCGCCTGCTGAACCGTCAACGTCAGATTACCCATTGTTCCAGCTACATAATCCCCGGCGAAAACCGACTGCAAAACACTCGTGACCAGCATAGCCGTCAGCATCAGAACAGCCAGAAGGCTCCGGAATATTTTCCCTTGCTTTCTTCTATTTTTCATCGCTCTCTGCCTCCTCTTTCCTTTCTGAAAGCTGTTTCATTCTGCGTTTTTTATCCTTGCGGCGGACAATCAGGTAAATCAGCAGAATCAGAATAACAAGCGCTGCCGCACCGCCGGCAAGAACCCTCTTCGGATCCACAACCGCAAGCTTCTGCGGAATCGTTTCGTCATTCTTAGTAACTTCTTCCTCCACATACTTCGTCCGAATACCACGAACAAGAAGTCTGTGAGTATTCACCGCATAAGGCGTACACGTAACCAGTGTCACATGATCCTCACCCTCAACAATATCCAGGTCACTGGTCTCATCCGGAAGCACCGTCTTGATCTGATCCACCCTGTAGGCCAGATGCTTGCCAAGAATATGCAGGATAAAAATATCTCCCTTTTCCATCTGATCCAGATCTGTAAAAAGCTTCGCATTCGGAAGACCTCGATGCGCCGCCAGAACCGCATGGGTGCTCTTGCCTCCGATAGGAAGACTGGTGCCCTCCACGTGGCCCACACCCTTTTCCAGCACGGTCTTGCTCAGACCGTGATAGATAGCCAGCTTCGCTTTGATCTTTGGAATCTCGATACTGCCCATCAGTCCGTCACCGTTAGGATCCAGGACTCCGTCATAGGGATGACTCAGCTCATAAGTATCCTCTTCCTCAAAAGCATCTACAATGGCATTTACCGGATGCTCGGCATTATACTCCTTCGCCTCTTTCCACAGCCTGTCATAGTCATTGTCCGAAAGCTCCGTTACCGCTTCCTCGTACTTACTGACCAGCTGGGCGTTACGGTACTGGTTCCACATATCACTGATCGTAGGATAAAGGAACACTCCCGCCCCCGCCAGAAACACCAGGGCGATAAAAATGTTCAGGACAACATTACTCTTTTTCTTTTTTTTCTTTTTAGCCATAAACTATTTCCTGCGTCGTTTTTTGTTCTGAGCAGAATTGATACCGGCAACCAGGATCACCGCAATCACAATTCCGATCACAACACAGAGAGCAAGCATCGGAAGCGTCGGATTGGTGATTCCGGTAACCTTCTTCTCTGTTTTCTGAACCGCCTTCGCAGCCTTCATCGGAACTCTGTGTCCCCTCACCAGAAGTCTGTGCGTATTCACCGCATAAGGCGTACACGTAACCAGCGTTACATAATCATCCCCATCCGTGATACCCAGAGACTCTGTCTGCTCCGGAAGAACGGTAAGAATCTGATCCACCTCGTAAGCAAGAGTCTTACCCAGCACATGCAGGTAAAAAACATCTCCCTCTTCCACAAGATTCAGATCTGTAAAAAGTTTCGCACTCGGAAGTCCTCTGTGTGCCGACAAAATACAATGGGTACTCTTGCCGCCAACCGGAAGACTGCTGCCGAACAAATGACCGGCCCCCTTCTCCAGAGACTCATCTGTCGTGTAATGATAGATTGGAATGCTCACATCGATCACAGGAATCTCCACATACCCCATCATTCCATCACCATTCAGGTTCAGAAGAGACTCATATGTACTGTCCGTCTGACCATCCCTCACGGAAAAAGCATCCGGCACACTTTCCTGCTTGATCTGTTCGTTATACTCCTGCGCTGCCTTCCACATGCTGTCAATCTTCTCCGCATTATCATCCGAAGAAACACTGCTGCTATAATTACTGATCAGCAGGCTGTCCCTGTACCGGTTCCAGGCATCACTGACCATTGGATACAGCAGTATGGACAACCCTATCAGAAACAGCAAACCAAGTCCAATATAATTTTTCTTCTTATTCTTTCTCATAGGTTTCTCCATACTGTTGTATTACCATCCGGCCCCCGAAGGGGCCGGGCGGTAATGATTTCTTCAACAGAATAATCAGAAACTATTCTGTCTTAATACTTGCTTTGTCGTTGCTTATAAATAATTTTTGAATTGAATCAATCCGGCAATCAAACGATTACTCCTCAGATCCTTTTCTGCGGCTGATGAAGAAAGCACCAGCAGCGCCAGCCATAACTACAACACCGATGATAGTGAAGAGGTATGTTCCCATGCCACCTGTGGATGGAAGGGAGGAGAGTTTAGTATTGACAAATTCACCTGCATTAATAGTTACTTCATCATTCTCATTTGCTTCAATTGTAAATGCTTTATTATCAGAATTTACTTTATAACCTGTCGGTGCTTTTGTCTCTTTGAATTCATAGTTGCCTTCATCAAGACCTGTAACTTTTAATGTACCGCTTGTTGCTACTAATGTAGTTGTAGCATCAGTTTCTCCCTCCAGAGCAACCTTGTACTCACCATCTTTTACTTTCACAACATTAATTAGTGTTTTTGTTGCCTCAGCACCTTCTTCTTTAGCAGGAGTTACCTTTAATAACTGGAACTCTGCGCCATTCAGTATATTTTTATTTGTGTCAACTTTCCTTAAAGTAACATTTCCCATAAAACCATTTACTTTACTCGGAGTATACACAACAGTATCTGCACTTGCTGTAGCACTGTTGTTATATGTGTGATCATCTTCTACAACTGCACTATATTGTACTACAACCGTTGCACCAGCCGCTGTACCTTCAATAAATTCACTTAAATCTACAGTATATTCAATCTTACCTTCGCTATTCTTAGTAGCAATTGCTTTATTAGCTGCAATGTTTTTCGTAGCACCAGCAATTGTAATGTTTTCAATTTTAAAACTGTCTTTAGCTAATCCTGTAGAAGTATCTGTAATTTTAAATTCTTTTAAATCCTCATTTTTTTCATTTTTCTTTGGTGCCATCTGTGTAGTTACTTTAAAGTTTACACGCTGTCCTCTGTGAACAAACTTATCATCTGTCTCTTTTGTAACCTTATATTCTGACATTTTAGCAACTACATCAGCTGATTTACTAGCCATATAAGTATTACCGTTTTTATCATAGGTATTAGCTACCATAAGACTATAAGTACCTTTGGAATCAAATGCACGAATAACATATGCACCGATTGGAAGATTCTCAAATGTATAGCTTGTTCCGGATTCTGTTGCAGTAAAATCTATATTTTGCTGTTTATCTGCTGCATTTTTTAATCCATCAGAATCAATAATCGTGAATGCACCGCTCTTAGAATCTTCTGAAACATAATTTTTAGCCCAATCAACGACCTTCCATGTCTGATTGCCATTTTCCACATCAAGATAAATAATATTATACACATTCAATGTAGTCTCTACATCAGCTGCTAAATTTGTAACAGTAATATTAGCTTTGTATTCACCTTCTACCTTATCTGCAAATACCGCTGTGCACATAGACAGTACCATAACCGCTGCCACTAATAATGCACCAATCTTTTTAAATAAATTTTTCATAAGGTTTGCTCCTTTCTTTCTCTGCATTTTTCTTTTTCGCCCTTCATCGGCCATTTACAATTAATGTGTTACGATCTCTTTGCTTCTTCCTCCCTTCGTTTATTATTTATAAACAACAGGAGTGCAGTTGCAAGAATCGCTACACCACTGATTGTAAATCCATAGGTTCCCGGTCCACCGGATTCTGGTAAGGAATAAAGTTTCGTGTTTTTAATTGTCAAAACATTCTTATCTTCATCCAAAGTCCACATTGACTGAGATTGAACTTCGATTGGGGTTCCATCTTCTTTAACAAGCGTAACTTTTCCAAGTCTTACCTGGAAATAGATACTAGTTCCTAATAATGAATATCCTTTTGGCGCTTTAATTTCTGTCAGTTTATACAATCCAGGTTTCAGATCCTTCAACTCAACAGTATCTTTCTCAATCTCGAATGACTTATAAGCATTACCGTCAAATTGCCCTGTAGTACCATCTTTTACTTCCAGTGTAAACTCTGCTCCACTCAATTCATTATTACCACTAGAATCAACTTTCTTCAGGTCAAGATTTACGGAATACTCGTTGGTGTAGGAAACCTTTCCCAATACACCTCCGTCAGCTGGATCATATTTGTAATCTGTTGAAATAACATCACTCTTAGTGCTAATACCATTTCCAAGAATAAATGTTGTTTTATTATCTTTTACTGAATTCTGACAATTTGTTTCCTCTACATCTGTAGCTGTAATCCTATATCCAGCCGGAACACCCTCTGATACAACATAGGTTCCTCTTGAAAGGTTGCTCAGTTTTTCTTTATCTGCAGCGGAAACCGTTCCTGTATCGGAGTTTGCTGGAACAGTAACAGTAAATGGACTGCCCTCAATTGCTTCAGCTTTACCCTTCTCAGTTTTTGTTACCTTAAACTGGAATGTTCGAGATTCAGAGGATTTTTCATTTACCTTCTTGATAATATCAATCTGACCGGAAATCACATGGATTTTGTAGATTCCATAAGGATTGTTATTATTTATTGCTTCCTGAATATTATCCTCTCCACCAGCAACATTATTACCTGTATTTTCCTTACTTTGCTTCGATGGAGCTCCGGCATCATACGTTACTTTAAGGTAGTAGTTTGTGTCCGCTGTTGGCTGTTTATCTGAATCACTTAATCGACTCAAATCATATACAGGATTTCCCTTTGTATCTGTTGCAACCGGCTGCGTACACTCCGAATTCTTATACCACTTCAACTGAATCTTACCAATGTCTGCTTTTCCAACCTTACCATCTTTATACGATGTTACCTCACTCGCATTAAATAACTCATTCCGAATTGCTTCATTTGTCGGAATCTCATCACCCTTGTAAATGGTAATTTCTTTATCGTTGATAAAAATCTTGGCATTTACATTAACCTTCGGCTGTGGCAAATAAATCTTCTCATTACCAAACGTAATATTGGATCCATCCCTCACATTGGTTGTAACATCATTTCCACCAATATAAGTATCTTTCGCTTTAATATTAAGAGATTTAGTCCATGGCTCCTTTTTATTCTTGTTTGGGATTGTAACATTCGTCCACTGTACCTGCCAGTTTCCATGAACCAGACTTACCACTCCGCCATTTTCAAGTGTAAGAGTTCCATTTGTAAGCGATTTTTCAGTAATGATATTTCCTTTATCATCAAGAAGATCAAATCTTGGATCAATCGTATCGGTAATGGTCGCATTTGTAATATCAATATCATTAAAGATTGTCTGCTCAAATGTTCTGAACAGTTCACTCAGACCGGCGGCATCATACGCTTCCTTAGCACATTCCGCACTGGATGCGATTCCCGGATAACCATTTGGTTTATCGCCCGCTAGGAATTTCTCAGCCCTCGATGAAAGTGCAAAGCCTATGGTATATATGCTAACTCCATTATCTTTTAACTTCTTTGCTGTAGCTTCTGCTCTATTTTGTGCAGCAGTGCTCCAAGTAGTTCCTTGTGAAATATCGTCAGAATTTCCCGTTGGCTCTCCATCTGTAAATAAAATAACATATTTAGGAAGTGTATCACCCTTTTCAGTTGCCTCAGTTAATTTATCATATGCATTGCTAAGGCCAAAATCAGGATCAGTTCCTCCATCTGCATTTAATCCATTTACTTTCTCAATTAATGTACCCTTATTATTCTCAAGTTCCAATAAATCAGTTGTTGTTCCATGCTCATTCCAACTAAATGTGGCAATTCCAATCTTACTATTTGATGATTTGTCAGCAGTCGAATTTATAAACTGTTTAACGGATTCTTTTAATGCATCGAGTCTTGTCATCTTTGTTGTAAAAATTTCACAATTTTCATACCGACTATCTGATATATCACGCCTTTTTAAACCTACGGAAATATAATATCTATTCTTATATTTCCATATCTGATAATACTCGTTATTATATTTTAAATAATATGTATTACCAGATTCTAAGCTACTTCTTCCTTCTTCTGTATTATCTGCTACTTTTTCATAAATAGCATTACTCATTGAACCAGATACATCCAATACAAGCATTATATCTGCTGCTCCAGTAACTACAGTTGATGAACTTCTACTCTTGGACGCTGCAGAGATATCAATCTGATACGTTCTGTTCTCCCAGTCTGTAACATGTGCTGTCTTTGAGTATTCCACATCAGATTCGATCAGTTCCTGATGCGTATAGTTTACAATGTGATAATAGCTATCCTTCGAATCTTCCTTAACTACTGTTTTACCATCAGCCTCATAAAGTGTGGCAACAACAGTACCTGCTTCATCCTTTTTAACTTTTACGATCCAGGTATTTCGATTCTCATAATTATCCGGAACCTTCGTTTCTGTTAAAGTATAAGTTCCTAAAGGAAGATTCTCAAATTTTATGATTCCATCGTTACCTGACTCTGCTGTATAAGTTTTAGAATTGTCATCCTGAGAAGTAAGAGTAAATCCTGCTCCGGATAAAGCCTCGCCTTTTGTATTGACTTTTTTGAAATCAAGTTCTGCAACACTGGCGAGTACATTGGTAACCGTTACCCATGGTCTACTGTCAACTGTAGCTTCACTAGAAATAACATTTCCCTTCTTATTTGTTGCTTTTTCCCCATTGATTAAAACCTGATCATATTTGTCATCTGATACATCAAGTTCTTGAACCCTATAATTCTTATTTTCCTCAAGTCCAGAGAAAGTTGCATGCTGACCAGGTTTCAACGTAAACACATTAGCGTAGGAAACGTCATTTATTGTTTCACTCTTGAACTTAACTTCGCTACCATCGCTTAAAATACCTGCAGTACTTGATGGAACATACTTCCTGTCGTCATTCTGAACAAGTAACTGAAATTTAAACTCTACATCTGCATACTTCTCTTTATCCGTATTACTCAACTGTTTTTCAACCGTAACCGACTTCTTCGGAACTGTTGGAAGATTGAACTTAAGCTTACAGTTGGAATCACCCTCACCTCTTTCGAGATAATAGAAATTAATTGTATGCATTGTATAATCTGCGAAACGATTCTCTCCGCTAACAAAATCTCCTGTTGTATTTGCATCAGCAAATAATTTTCTTAAATTTAGATTATTATTGTTACCAACTCTAACGTTGCCATTAGCAAAATTAATAGAACCAGACGCTGCATTGTGAATACCACCAATATCCAACACCAAAACGCCATCGATGTAAACCCATACATCATCATCTCCAGAAAACTCAAATACCATATCATTACCATTAATTTTTCCGTCTTTTGGCTGAATAAATTTAGCTGACATTGTCATACCAAAATGGAAATCTGGGTTTCCTGAAATTTCATAAATCCCCTTGTAAGTAGAATTACCTAATGTATTGAATGGAAAGAAACTTCCATGTTTCGAATCTTTTTGTAAATCTACTGCATTCTTACAAGATCCTGGTACATTATATACAGTAAATTTTCTTGTCTCTGTATCAAACTGTGCAAAATTTGTAGCACTATCATATTCATAGTAACCATTTGCATCTTTTTTAAATAAGTAATTTGCACCAGAATAAACCTCCTTGCCCTTGCCTGAATCTGTTTCTGTTGAGAATAAATACGAACTACTCTCGTTATCCCCCTTATTTAATGTCGGATATGAATCTGATCCCAATTTATTTCTCATAATGCCAGAATAGGGATCAGCTGACTCTGTCCACTTATTATAATCGCTTACTCCATTCTGTCCATCACTAAACTTCAAAGAATGACCTTCATTTATTTGATCGGTATTGTAATTAAACATATTGATAGTAATACCACTGGCAGCACTATCAACAGTGCTCTCCTCACCATAACTACCCGTTGTCTGTACAGAAGTGAAATTATCTGCCAACCATACAACTGAGAAAGTAGAAAAACTCTCTGTTTCAAAGTTTGCACTTTCAATCTCTCCATTGTCGGTTGTACTTACTTCAGCCTGTCCATCGTTGCTCATATTAACAACTTCTGTGACATTACCATTTGCATCCTCCACAAAATGTACCAGAGATACATTCATGTTTTCCTGTGCTGTATCTGTTTCAGCTACATCTTCTGGGATTTCTGCTTCTTTGTAGGCTATAGATACCCTGACACTTCCGTTCTGCGGTTCGATCTTAGTTCCATCGTCATTCAGAAAACTGATATCGTATGCAAGAAATCCTGCTACTGTATAACTCTCATTTTCTGCACCCTCGTGAAGCTGTTTCTCTATATCTGCATACTGGTCAGAACCTTTCTCGATCGGAGTCACAACAAACTGTGCACCTTCGGGAATAACTCCTTTCGCTGCTGTTGCAGTTACAACTACATTACCAACTTCCTGAGAATAAGAAACTTCTTCGCTTTCCTGCACATCCTCAGGCTCTTCTGCCTCATCACTGCTGTCAACAACCTGTGCCATATCACTTCTTATGTAAGCCTCGGTTCCTTCCCAGGAAACCTTGTACCAGGTTGCTCCGTCCTCTGCTGTTACGGTATCCAGAAGTGTGAGCTGTGTTCCTGCGTTTACAGTTGCCAGAACCTCTGCCTCGATAGATGGGCTGACACGAAGATTCGTATCGTCTCCCAGAACCTCGATCAGGCTTGTCTCACCATTCTCATCTGCTGCCGGAACATCCTCCGGGCTCGCAATATCCTCTGCCGGTTCTTCCACCACATCCGGATTCTCTGCCGGCGCTTCGGTAGGTTCAGCATCCGGATTCTCCGCCGGAGCCTCAGAAGGCTCTGCCTCAGGAGTTACCTCCGGATTCTCTGCTGCCGGTGTCTCAGCTGCATCCTGCTCAGGCTCGTCCGAAATATCCATTCCGTCCGTAAGCTCCTCTGACGCGATAGACACCCCGTCCTCATTACCGGAAACAGCTTCCGCCTCGACATCTGCTGTCTCAGGAGAATCCCACATAACGGCAAAAACAGCTGCGTTGCCAGTCTCAACCTGAAGTGTCTGGATCTGTTTGCCCTCGTTGACATTCAGAACCTTCAGATCCTCGTTGGCCTGTAAGGTGTTAACATCAGTATCACCGGTACTGCTGTTATAATGAAGCTTCTCAACGGCTACACTCGTGCTGGCTGCATCGGTAAGCTCCGGTGCTGCCGGTGTCTTGTACTCAAAAGTTACTCTGACTCTGCCGTTCGGCTCGACTCTGTTTCCGTCGCCATCAGCAAAATACACATCATACGCAAAAAAACCTCTCAGGCTGCTGCCCTTGTCTGTAGCTGCTGCTGAAAGCTTCTGAGAAACTGTATCATAAGATACGGATGAATTCTCGTTTACGCTGTCAGCCTTCAATGCTGTATTCTGCGGAAGAGCTCCGCCCTCCAGTGCCTCTGCTGTTACTTTAACAGAATCATTCTCATATGTAAGCGTCGATTGCTGCGCCTGTTCCGTTTCCTCCTGGTCAGCGCTGCTTACATCCGGTGTCGATTCTTCGGCCGCTGGTTCAGATGTAATTTCGCCATCTGTAAATATATCCTCCGTTCCATCTCCGAACGCCTCACTCGCGGAGATCGTATATGCACTCGGCATACAGGATACCATCAACGCCAAAGCCACCATAAATGCCAGGAGTTTTCTGATCTTATTATTCCTTAATTTTTTCATACCTTTCCCGCTTTCCTGTGTGTGCATCAACGTGTACTGTATTTCTTATTACTTTACTTCTGTTTATATTCCTTTCTCTTAAAAAAGCTTCATGTTTTTAGCCGGTGAGTAAACAGGTTACACCTTTACAATATTTTACCCTTATGTGATTGTAGTATCAATATACCAGGCATTTTTGGTAAGGATACTGACATTATCAGATGCTATCGAAAATCAGTCTTCAACTCCTCCTTCTTAACTTACTCGTTCACTGGTTCTTTTCGCCTGATTTTCCAATAAAATCTGACTATTTGTGATATTTATTATACAACACTAATAGTTGTTTTGTAAGGCACTTTTTTTCATAAAAAAGTGCCTCTGTCACTATTTTAACATGAATTTCTTCAGCTCATCCCGCTTCTTGACATTCAGCTTGCAAAAGATATCCGTAAGGTAATGCTTGACAGTATTAATGGAAATCCCCAGATGCTCTCCTATCTCCTTATTGCTCCATCCCCCACTTGCCAGCATGGCAATAGAAAACTCCATCGTCGACAGCTCCCCCGTAACCTTTCTCCGGTTTTCCGGATTATGAAGCGCCATCCAGCCCCTGCTG
>ERZ791872.1542-NODE-1542-length-13600-cov-4.880768_pt1 | contig 13600 bp, 9 predicted proteins | sample MGYA00510279_ERZ791872 | MGnify/ENA primary metagenome ERZ791872 (study PRJEB30046, sample SAMN00792103) | human gut metagenome | study: EMG produced TPA metagenomics assembly of the A metagenome-wide association study of gut microbiota in type 2... | reverse complement strand
TATAATGAATAAAGAATGGGCTTTACAGTTTTCTTTAAAGCAATATATGCTGAACTAATTTTTTTATATAGTGAAAAGGAAAGAAAGAAGTAGCTGTTGCAATAGCTCACGAACTACTGACCGAGAAAGTTAAGGTATACGATTTTACTACTTTCTATTTGCACCGTAATTTAAAGAAAATCTTCGAAGATGAGTTAAGATAATGTTTAATTAGAAAATGAAAAATGCATGAAACACATTGAAAAATGGAAAAAATGGCGTATTCTGATATACATAGGTGTGTTGGGTACGTTGTTAGCCTGTACAGAACAAATGCTGCACGACGGTGATACGCCTACGGACGAACTAACCGTATCAGTAGCCCGAGAATGGTATGATAGTCAGTATGCTCCAATAGTAATGACACGTACCTGTGAGGAGGATGGGAAAGAATTGCCTGTAAAGCCTGATTGGGAAGGAGCTAAAACGAGTTCTTGGGGGCGATTTGAAACCGTGGAAACTCCTATTCTGACGAATGGAGTACACTTGATTCTCGATTCGGAAACAGCTTTACATTGGGATCCTTGTACAAAGGTTGATTATATCTGTAATACGACAAGAATGGTGGTGCTGAAAGATAAGATAACCGGTAAAATGCGTAGTTTTGTGATGATATTCGTAGGTTCCTACGCTTATCTGAAAAATACTAGAAACATGACAAAGAATAGCTATTTATATCGTGAGCCTGATTATGATGGCTTGGTTTTATTTTATGCTATTAACGGTTCCTTTATCAATGGCTGGAGATATTCTGATGGTAAAATAGTAGGCTATCTTTCGCCTTCCTGCAATACGCAGGCAGAATCTTTCGTTTCTACGCGTGGTGTGCAACAGGTGTGTCACGATATTTGTACCACAGAATATAGCTATAATTGTCATGATGAATATGTATTGGTTGGGGGTGATATGGAAACTGGGCTTATTTATGATACAGTTACATATTGTGATCTTGTTCCATATGAAAGGTGTTATCGGGAATGTGAATTTGTGGATGATGGTAAAGTGGATCCCAATAATCCTTATCCGCCGGGTGGAGCAGGAAATCCGGAAGATCCTAATAAACCAGTGGTTGAACCTACTTATGTAACTCCTATTAAATATACGCCGAGTAGTAGTGACCATCTGGCAAAGAAAAAGTTACCAACAACTATGACTACTCAACTGCCTAATGGTTGTGTTATTGCTGTAATGGAATATGTTGATAATAAGGTTTTTAATGGGAAGTTAAATCAGGGTGATTTGTTGCAATATTATTATACACAACATGGCTTAAATATTTATAATATCGGGGTTGATTTAGATAAAATAGATGGGCTCGTTGATTGTTTTTTTAGAACTACAGATTTTCTTACTTATAGGTCTGCTATAGATGCAGGTTATGTAGTGATGACTGATATATATAGCTCAATATCAAATTCTACACATAATATTCTTATTGTAGGGTATCGGTCTGGCAGGAATTTAATTTATATGGATCCAGAAAAAGGAGAATGGAATGTTGTATCTGAATCATCTTTGGTTAAAAACTATAACATTGTTATTACTGGAGTAAAATAATTATTTAAAACTATAGTTATGAATGAATTTAAATTAAAAATGATAATTTCATTTATTTGTGTATACCTATTTGTATATACAGGAAAGGCTTTTGGACAAGAACGAACTACTCTCAGTCTTTTGGCAAATAAAGAATGGATTATGCAGTTTCCTGAGAAACAAAATTTCTCTTATAAATTAACATATGACACACATACACAAACTTATACTTTTATTTATCGTGACGGTGGGTATGTAGATAAAGTGCCTTATTATTTGTCAGATGAAGTTGCTAGTAACTTTGATTCCACAAAAGTTGGTAAATGTGAATGCGGTAAATATATTATTACACTTATAACTCCTAAAAATGAAAAGAAAAGAGTTTTAGTTTATGAAATATTGGATTTGTCTGCAGTTTATTTAAAGGTGAGGAGTTTGTCTAACAATAGTATTCTTCAGTTCAAAGTTGAATAATATTTATTACATTTATTTGTGATAATAGAAATGGGAGACATAAATAAAACTTTTCGCACTCAGGAGATCGAAACCCATGCTTTGTGTAATGTAAACATAGAAACACAAGACTCCGAGTTTGCATCTATAATGAGGTCTTCAGGATGTGGGAAAAGTACATTATTGAATATCCTTGTATTAGATGATAAGACCTAATATTATAATGAATAATGTAAATATATAACAATGATTTTTTAATAAAAACCGATCGTATTATGAAGAAAAGGATTTTGTGTTTTTTGTTTCTTGTGTGTACGTTCATTATTGTTCGTGCTGATGGTGCCGATTCACTGGCCTTGACTCCTCCTATGGGATGGAATAGCTGGAACTGTTTTAGTTGCGATGTCAATGAACAGCAGATACGGGATATGGCAGATCTGATTGTTGCGAATGGTATGAGAGATGCAGGCTATACCTATGTGAATGTTGATGACTGCTGGCAAGTGGGTCGCGATGCGGATGGGAATATTGTGGTTGATTCAGTACGTTTTCCTTCCGGTATAAAAGCATTGGCAGATTATATACATTCCAAAGGATTGAAGTTTGGTATTTATTCTTGTGCAGGGTCATTGACTTGTGCCGGACGTCCGGGAAGTCGTGGCTATCAGTTTCAGGATGCCCGTACCTATGCTGAGTGGGAAGTGGATTTCCTGAAGTATGACTGGTGTTTTGATGAGGCTCAAAGTCCTCAGGGAGCTTATCGTACTATGCGTGATGCTTTGAAAGCCAGCGGTCGTCCCATTGTATTCTCTATTTGTGAGTGGGGAAGTAGCAAACCGTGGACATGGGCAAAAGGAGTAGGACATTTGTGGAGAACTACGGGGGATATTATCAATGCTTTTAAAGGTACGGTACACTGGGGAGGATGTAGTGTAGTGGATATCATTGATAAGAATGCAGACTTATATCCTTATGCCGGTCCGGGACATTGGAATGATCCTGATATGTTGCAGGTAGGTAATGGGGTACTCACTACTGAGGAGAATCGTTCACACTTCACCATGTGGTGTATGTTGGCGGCTCCACTGTTGGCTGGGAATGATTTGCGGACCATGGATAAAGAAACACAGGCTATCCTGATGAATAAAGACGTGATAGCTGTGAATCAGGATAAGTTGGGTATACAAGGACGTCGTTACATGAAAATAGAACAATATGAAATCTGGGTAAAACAGTTGTCTAATGGAGAAGCTGCTGTATGCTTTTTCAATCGTGATGAGCAACCATGGACATTTGAGTATAAATTTGGAAAAGACAAATCTCACCTTCACTTTGCAGATATCAGACTCTGGGAATTGGAATATGATGTATACGATATCTGGAACAAGAATAAATATCTTGGAACTTCCAGCGATAATCTAAGTTTCAAGGTTCCTGCACATGGCGTTGTATTGGTAAAGTTGGCTCCTAAAAATAAAAAATGAATATAGATAAAAAATGATTGTGATGAAAAGATTTTTATTCAGTGTAATATGTATGCTTTTGGCTTTTGCCGGATTTGCCCAGGAACAAATCGCGATAAAACATGGCCCGTATCTTCAGAACCTGAAAGAGACGGAAACTACTATTGTATGGGTGGCTAATAAAGCTTCTGTTGGTTGGGTGGAAGTGGCACCCGATGATGGTACAAGCTATTACCGCTTTGAACGTTCCAGGTTTTTTGATTCTACGAATGGGGTGAAGAATGTTTCGGAATTGCATGCAGTTCGTATCACCGGTCTTAAACCTGAAACCAGCTATCGCTATCGTATTTACTCCCAGGAGGTTCTGGAACGTAAAGGAGAAGAAATCGTTTATGGCAATGTTGCAGCTCCCAGTATTTATGATAAGCGTTCATTGAAATTTACGACAAATGATCGTAATAAGCCGGCAACCTCATTTATTATGTTGAATGATATTCATGGTAATACGGATTATATTCCGAAACTGCTGAACAATGCCGGTTTTAAAGAGACGGATATGATCATCTATAATGGTGATATGATGAATTGGCTGATGGATGAAGAAGACCTGTTCAAAGGCTTTATGGATGTTACCGTAGATTTGTTTGCTACTCATAAACCTATGTATTACGCCCGTGGAAACCATGAAACACGTGGCTTGTTTGCTGCTTCTTTTCAGCACTATTTCTCCCCTAAGGAACCGCACTTGTATTTCTTGTTGAGACAAGGTCCGGTTTGTTTCATTTTTCTGGATACAGGTGAGGATAAGCCCGATTCTGATATAGAGTATCACGGCATTACAGACTATGATAATTACCGTACTGAACAAGCTAAATGGCTTTCTGAAATTGTGAAATCTCCTGATTTTTTGGATGCGAAGTTCAAAGTGGTCATCGCCCATATGCCACCCCTGCCTGATCAGGACTTGTGGCATGGACAAGGAGAAGTTTTGGAAAAGTTTGTCCCCATCCTGAATGATGCGCAGGTGGATGTTATGTTAAGTGGGCATCTGCATCAATATTTTAATAATAAGCCGACTGATAAAGTTCACTTTCCGGTTATTGATAATTCCTCAAATACAGTACTTAAAGGAGTAATAGAAGGGAATCAACTGAATATGGAAGTGAGGAATATGAATGGAGAGGTGATAGATAAAATTTCTATTATGGCAAAGTAGTGAATCATTTTACTTTAAATCTATGAATAGCATGAGTTTTGTATCAAAAAGTTTTTTTAGTTTCTTATTGTTTGTATGGGTGTGTGGAGCAATGATGGCTGAAAGTATTACTTCACCGAATGGAAATCTTCATTTAGATTTTACTGTAAATACACAGGGAGAACCGGTATATCAGCTTTTCTATAAAGGTAAGGCTGTAGTGAAACCTTCAAAATTGGGCTTGGAATTGAAAGATGATCCCGGACTGATGAGTAATTTTACATTAACCGGCACTGAGACTTCAACTTTTGATGAAACCTGGAAGCCGGTGTGGGGAGAAGTAGCGCAGATTCGTAATCACTATAATGAACTGGCTGTGACTCTGGAACAGAAAGTTCAGAATCGTAATATGATTATTCGTTTCCGGCTTTACAATGATGGTTTAGGATTCCGGTATGAATTCCCCTTGCAAAGAAATCTGAACTATTTTATAGTGAAAGAAGAACATACCCAGTTTGCCATGACTGGCGATCATCTTGCCTTTTGGATACCGGGTGACTATGATACACAGGAGTATGACTATACTGAGTCTAAATTATCGGAAATACGGGGTTTAATGGAAAGTGCCGTAACGGTAAATGCTTCACAATTCGTATTTTCTCCTACAGGGGTTCAAACCTCCTTACAGATGAAGACGGATGATGGTATCTATATCAATTTGCATGAAGCCGCTTTGGTCGATTACTCCTGTATGCACCTCAACTTGGACGATAATAATCTGATATTTGAGTCCTGGTTGACACCTGATGTCTTGGGTAACAAAGCTTATATGCAAGCTCCTTCTAAAACTCCCTGGCGTACTATTATAGTCAGTGATGATGCACGGGATATTCTGGCTTCAAAACTGACTTTGAATCTAAATGAACCTTGTGCTTATAAGGATGTCTCTTGGATTAAACCGGTGAAGTATATCGGCGTCTGGTGGGAGATGATTACAGGCATGAAGTCATGGAGCTATACAGATGAGTTGCTTGCTATGAGATTCGGTGAAAACGATTATACGAAGATCAAGCCAAACGGCCGTCATGCTGCCAATAATGAGAATGTGAAAAGATATATCGATTTTGCAGCCGAACATGGCATGGATCAGGTCTTGGTGGAAGGTTGGAATGAAGGTTGGGAAAGTTGGGGAGGAAGTTCCAGAGATTTTGTCTTTGACTTTGTTACTCCTTATCCTGATTTTGATGTAAAGATGCTGAATGATTATGCCCGGAGTAAAGGAGTAAGATTGATGATGCATCATGAAACGTCGGCTTCCGTTCGTAACTATGAACGTCATCTGGATAAAGCTTATCAATTTATGGCAGATCATGGTTATAATTCCGTGAAAAGTGGATATGTTGGTGATATCATTCCTCGTGGTGAGCATCATTACGGGCAATGGATGAATAATCATTATCTATATGCAGTGAAGAAAGCTGCTGAGTATAAAATCTGTGTAAATGCCCATGAGGCAGTACGTCCTACCGGCTTGTGCCGTACTTATCCGAATCTGATAGGTAATGAGTCTGCTCGTGGTACTGAGTTTGAACCTTATGATGGGAATAAACCCTTTCATACTACATTGCTTCCTTTTACCCGTCTAATAGGTGGCCCGATGGATTATACTCCCGGTATTTTTGATATCTGCCTGACATTCCTGAATCGTGAGAATCATGGTCAGATTCATACGACTCTGGCTAAGCAACTGGCTTTGTATGTCACTCTTTACAGTCCGTTGCAGATGGCGGCTGACCTGCCGGAAAGTTACGAACGTCATTTGGATGCTTTCCAATTCATTAAAGATGTTGCTGTTGATTGGGATGACAGTAAGTATCTTGAAGCTGAACCGGGCGATTATATAACCGTAGCTCGTAAAGCTAAAGGTACAGGCAACTGGTTTGTGGGTGGCATTACGGATGAAAATGCCCGTGTCTCTACTTTTACCCTAGACTTTCTGGAACCCGGAAAAGAGTACGTGGCAACGCTGTATGCTGATGCTAAAGATGCTGATTATGAAAAGAATCCTACTGCATATCAGATAAAGAAAGGCATTGTAACCAATAAGACTAAAATATCTGTAAAGATGGCATGTAGTGGTGGATTTGCTTTGAGTTTGATTGAGGCTATGGCAGTAGATAAAAAGGCTGTGAAGAAATGGAAGTAAAGTGGTGAAAGAAACAATTTCTTTGCAGGAATCTTTTTATCTTTGCATATCCTAATAATTAATATCTAAGTATGAAAATGAAAAGATTAAAACAGTATTTGTTGTTAATTACTATTCTGGGAGGATTATCAATCAGTGAGGCATATGCTCAAAAGAACAATTTTGCCAATTTAGCTCGTTATGCAAAAGAAAACGCTGCACTTCCAAAGCCCGTAAAGAAAGAGAAAAGAGTTGTCTTCATGGGGAATTCCATTACGGAAGGGTGGGTGAGAACTCATCCGGACTTCTTTAAAACAAATGGCTATATAGGCCGCGGCATCAGTGGACAAACCTCTTATCAATTCTTATTGCGTTTCCGTGAGGATGTTATTAATCTTTCTCCGGCTTTAGTAGTCATAAATGCCGGAACTAATGATGTTGCTGAAAATGTAGGTCCCTACAATGAAGAGTATACATTTGGAAATATTATTTCTATGGTAGAGTTGGCTAAAGCAAATAAGATAAAAGTGATTTTAACTTCTGTGCTACCGGCAGCAACCTTTAAATGGAGACCGGAAATAAAGGATGCTTCTCAGAAAATTCAATCATTAAATGCCCGTGTAGCAGCGTATGCAAAAGCAAATAAGATTCCTTACGTGGATTATTACCAGGCGATGGTGTTGGATGAAAATGGAGCATTAAATCCTCAATATACGAAAGATGGAGTACATCCGACAAGTGAAGGGTATGATATAATGGAACCAATTATCAAAAAGGCTATTGAAGATACGCTTTAAAAGGATAGATAACTCACAATAAAAACCTCCTTTCTCAATTACCATAACAGGATGAGAAAGGAGGTTTTCTTATTTATCAATTCTACTTATTTATCAGTTCGACAACTCCGGATTAGCGGCTATCGCTTCTCTTGGAATTTGAATTGTATAACGCGAATCATCCTGTTCCAATACATAGGTTCCTCCCTTGAGCACTTTCTCAATACGGGGGCGGGTGGTACGGCGTAAGTCGAACCAGCGATGTCCTTCAAAAGCTAATTCACGCGCACGTTCATCCAGAATCTCCTGTATCAGGGCTTCCTTGTTCATTGCGTTCACGGCAGTTGCTTTTACTGTATATGCTTCTGGTGTATAGCGCTTCTGCATTAACTCCAGCAATCGGGTGCGTGCCTGAGGCAATTTATCCGATTGGGCTGCTGCTTCTGCCGAATTCAGGTACATTTCTCCCACCCGGAAAGAACAACGGAAATCATCTTTTCCGCTTTTTTGGCTGAAGCGATAACCATTCTTGTCGGCAGGTTTGAAATAAGCGTCCAGACGTAAATCGCCTTCTTTGTATAAAGAAGCTAAAGCTTCTGATAGAACAGCAGCCTGTGTGTAGTTAGAGGACATACCGCGTTCTAATGCAGTAATATTTTCTACAGACTGATAGTTGTTGGGCAGGGTATAAGTTTCTGCATTGAAATCTTCCAATGTATTCTTTTCAGCAAGTATCGCTTCGGCTGCCTGATATGCACTGTCCCATTGTCCCATATATAAATATAAGCGGGCACGGAGAGCTTTTACAGATAAGGTTGTGAAACGATAAGAAAATTTCTGTTCCCAGGATTCTTTGTTAATCAGTTTCTCAGCCTCGTTGATGTCTGCAATGACCGCTTCATAAATCTGTGCAACGGTATTCTTCTTCAAGATTTCATTGATATCGCTATTCAGCTTAAGCGGCACAGCTTTTGTTTCTAATGCTCCCGGTCGGGTATAGGGCTGTCCGTAAAGATTCACCAACAGGAAATGCATGTAAGCACGGAGCAGATAACATTCACCAATCAATTGGTCGATGTCCTCTTCGCTCCCTTCATTGATGGATTTCCACTCTTCTATGGTATAGTTGACAGTGAACATGATGCTATAGAAGTTTTTCCACTCAAAGGCAGTGGTTTGTCCCGGTGCGCTGAAGTCATCCCAGCACTCAATTTTTCCATAACGATCCTGTTCCCAACTATCATCTTTCACATACAGTTCGTCCGAACGAAAACAGGCGAGTCCTCTGGCATCGGGAACGGTCTTATAGGCTGTGGCAATCAGTGCTCTGTACTCAGCTAAAGTCTGGGGGATCACCTTTCCCGTAGGTTGAATGTCAAGCATATCACAAGCAGTCAGCAATACTACGCTGCTCATCAATAACATTATATATATCTTTCTCATTGTTTTAACTCTCTATAAAATTAAAAATTCAGGTTCAGGCTTAGTGTAACAGACTTCGGAGCCGGGGTTGCATACGCGTTGGACATCGTTTCCGGATCAAGATAATTCTTGTAACTTGAACCGAATACTAATAAGTTACGTCCTTCGATGGCAATTGTAGCGGAAGTCATACCTAATTTGCGGCTGAAATTAGTAGGCAATGTATACCCTAAACGGATGTTTTGGAGTCGCACGTAGTTCAGGTCTCTGATCCAGATATCCAGGTTACGGTATATTTCATTTTGGTTTGAATACCACATATATTCATCCAGGCGTTCATTCTGGCTCAGCAGAACAGGAAAGATTGTTTCCGTGTTTTCCGGAGTCCATCGGTTCAGGATATCGCGGTTTGTATTACGTCCTTTATCAAAGTCAACGATAGAGTAGGTGGGTTGGCTGCGCACTTTTCCACCGAAGTCGAAGCTGAAGTTGACACCCAGTTCAAATGCTTTGTATGTGAAAGTATTATTGAAACCACCGGTATAAGGGCAGTCGGCTGTACCTACATAAGTGTAAAGTTCACGGCGTTCGCGGGCTGTCAGGTCAGTTGCTCCGAATCCCCATTCCTGCAATTTAAAGAACTCCATGGCTGATACGGTTTCACCTTCCTTGTTTTGGAACATGGGGTATCCTTCTTCGTCCAGACCGGCTGTTTTCAATGCGAACAATGCTCCTACGGGGTATCCCTCGCGACCTGGCTCTATGGCGTCTTCACGTAGTGCTTCTTTAAGTACCTTATTGTTATTGTATGCAAAGTTGAAGTTGGTAGTCCACATAAAGTTCTTTGTATGAATGTTACGTGTACTCAGTCCGATTTCAACACCTTGGTTCTGCATACTGGCCCAGTTGACGGTCAACATTTCAAAACCTGTTTCCAGTGGAAGCATTTGGGTTCCAATCAAGTCTACGCCCTTACGATAATAATAGTCTACGCTCAGATTGATAGCCTGATTCAATACTGCAAAGTCGAATCCGGCATTTACTGAATGGGTTTTCTCCCAACGCAGTTTCTTGTTCGGTGCACCGGAAACGTCAATCATATCTTCTGATCCTCCCGGTAGGATATTTTCAATTCTGTAGTTACCCAGAAGGTAAGGAGAGGTGTTCTTGTCAATGTTTCCCTGCAAACCGTAAGATGCACGGACTACCAGATTGTCTATCCATTTGGCATTTGCCATAAAAGGTTCCTGAGAGATACGCCACAAACCACTGACTGAATATAATGGCAGATAACGGTATTTCTTGTCTACACCAAAAAGGTCGGAACCGTCAAAACGGATACTACCTCCTACTGTATAACGATTCAGTAATGAATATGATAGGGTTGAGAAAGCAGATACGTATGCATTTTCAATGTGAGCCTTTTCATGCAATTTAAAGGCTTTACTCTCTTCAGGGAAAATAATCGGTTTTGTAGTCATTGTTTTACGGTCGAAACCATAACCGGCACTGTACAGTTTGTCTTCCCAAGTCTTACGGATCTCTGTTCCTACCATCATTTCAAACTCATGGATATCCTTGTATGTATCGCGATATTCTCCCATTGCTTTCCAAGTGACTTGGGAAAGAGAATTCTCATTGGCTTTATGAAAACCACCTTCCGGCAGATAGGTCACACCATTCTGACGATGGTTCTTCTTTTCCTTACGCATAGCAAAAGATTCCCCATCGGCTATTTTTTCGATAGATGTCTTGTCGAGTTGCAGACCGAGTTGGGTAGTGATCTTGAAGCGGTCATCAAATCGTAATTCAGCATCAAAGATAGAAGAAAGTCCGTTGATGGTGGTTTCATTAGTTACATTTCTCCGTTCTTCAAAAGGATTGAAACCAAAGTCCATGTCTACATCATTCTCTACATCAATATCGTAGTTATAGTTGCCGTTTGCATCAAAGGGTGTGAAATAAGGATTAGCCAGGCGAGAATAGAACAATGGATTAGTTAAACCATCTGTATCCGGCAAATAAGTAGAGTTCTTACGGCGATTGGCAAACATGGAAGCACCGACTTTCAATATGCTGTTCACCTTATAGCTGGTCTTCATCACTAAATTCAAACGTTCGGCAGATACATTGGGAATATTACCGTTTTCTTTCATATATCCGAAGGAAGTGTAATAAGTTGCCTTTTCGCTACCACCGGAAAGAGACAAGTTATACTCCTGTGTAAATGCATCACGGAAGAGGATATCACTCCAGTCCGTATTTGTTGCCTTTAGTCTATTGATTGCACCTTGAGCATTGGAAGACAAAGCGTTCCAACCTCCATCTTTGAAGTTTTTGAGTTCTCCCAGTCCTGAGATAATGCGATATACCTCACCTTTGGTCTCTCTGTAAGGGTATCCGGATTCCAGCAAGTCAAGTTCCAGACCAACTTTTTCTTCTGAATTAAGTAGATTCAAGCGGTCTATATTCAACTTAGGAGAATATGTCAGCTTGGAGGAGAAGTTAATAACCGGTTTTCCGACTTTACCTTTCTTTGTGGTAATCACAATTACACCGTTAGCTGCACGGGCACCATAGATGGCAGTTGCGGCAGCATCTTTCAGAACGGTGATATTATCGATATCGGCAGGATTCAGACCGGCAATAGCGGTTTGACCTATGTTATCGATGTCTTTCAATACTTCCATATTGGGAATGTTCGTTCCTTCCAATGGAATACCGTCCAGCACCCACAAAGGGTCTTGCGTACCATTCAGGGAGGATGTACCGCGAATACGGATTTTGGCAGGAGCACCCGGAGTACCGGAAATGTTGCTTACGGAAAGTCCGGCAATCTGTCCGGCCAATGCCTGGTCTATACTCTTGGTTGCACCCATCATCTGGTCCGAGATGTCGATTTTTGACACAGCAGCCGTCAGTTTACGGCGTTCTACTGTCTGATATCCCGTTACAACTACCGCGTCAAGCATATGAGCGGAAGGTTGAAGAGTGATGTCATATTGTTTTTTGCCCGGAATGAGTTTTATTTCCACTACATCATAACCAACGTAGCTGCAATAAAAGCGGGTAATGCCATCCGGAATTGAAATAGAGAATTTACCGTCGATATCCGTAATGACACCAATAGTCGATTGATTATTCCCGTTTTTCTTCAGATCATCAGCCGTCACATAGACAGAAGCGCCTATGAGAGGCAAGTTATCCTCAGAAGAAATTACTACACCCTCTACTTGTCGCTCTGCGGCAAGGGCGTAAGTGAGTGTTCCTATTAGTAATAGGAACACGACAGATAAGCGTCTTTTCATCCGTTAAAATAATAAAATTAATACTTAAATTGAAAACTGGTTTTAAAGCCCTAATGCTGTGTTGATACGGAGAATCATATCTTTATAATGATATTTGGTTGCCACATCCGATGTTCCCAGACGACTCTGGAGTAAATCCTTGATGCGGAGCAATTCCCCTCGTTTCACGGAAATGGCATCTGAGATGCGATTCAGCTGGGAACCGTAAAAGTTCAATTCGCGGCGGGCACCCATACGATCTGAATCCAGTGCGCGGTGGGCATGCTCGTCACAACTGCAAAGGGGGATTTGGTTATCCAGCAGGAAGTGGTTATCCATTAATTTTTTGTTGATTTTGACTCCTTCGCTTTCGGCAGCAGCTGTAATCAAGGCATCTACAAAGTTTTTCTGTAAGGTACGTGTCATGACATCAGGTAGTGCACCCCGCTCCGTGGTTGCGAAGATACTGCGGTGTAAACCGTCCATCAATTCTACGGCTGTGAAAGCCTTTTTACCATTCACTGCTTCGTTTTCGAGCATACGTACCAGGCGGTTATTGGATAAGAGGTCCCAAAGAATATAAGATTGGGCATTCTTCAATACTTGTGTCGGTGCATTTTCTACTATGCCCAGCGGAGTGTTGCGAAGCAAATAGGTATATTCACCCACTTCTGTGTCGAATAACCACTTCGGGTAAGTCAATACTTCATCAAGCAAGAATTTCAAAGCGGCCTGCTGCTTTTCCTTCTCTACAAAAGTGTAAGTTTTCTGACCGTCACCTACCACTGTATTTTCCATATAGATACCCCCTATGTTGGCAAGTACATGGTATAGATAATTATTCCATTGGTTGATCACTGCATAATATAAACGTGAAGCTTCTTCATACGTTTGTCCCTTCTCTCCGGTAGTTGTCCATTTGATAATTTCGGGAACAATCCGTTTCAGGTTTGCAATGCCATACTGGGAAGAACGTACGGCATCATCACCCAGGTCTTCATTCTGTGCACGCGGATCTACGGCATCACGTACATCCTGCGCCTCACTGTATTTATAAAGACGGTCTGTATGGCGGCTCAGGAAATCATAAAGCAAATCTTTTTCTTCCTCCGGAGTTTCTTTGCCATACCAGCGATAACCGTATTCAATGGCAAAAAGATCGTAAGGACCGATATGCGGTGAGAGTGCAGTTATTCCGTCACCGGGTTGTGCCACGTAGTTGAAACGGGCATAATCCATGATGG
>ERZ791872.1536-NODE-1536-length-13633-cov-2.357416_pt1 | contig 13633 bp, 8 predicted proteins | sample MGYA00510279_ERZ791872 | MGnify/ENA primary metagenome ERZ791872 (study PRJEB30046, sample SAMN00792103) | human gut metagenome | study: EMG produced TPA metagenomics assembly of the A metagenome-wide association study of gut microbiota in type 2... | reverse complement strand
GAGCCAGCGCATGGTGGGCGTCGGCGTCAAACTCACGGCTGTGATTTTCCACAGCGGCGTGGGTGTCAAAAACCAACGTCAGCAGCTCATCCAGACGGGCGTCAACGTCCGCCTCGGTGATTTTGCCGGTCTCCACGGCCTTCAGCAGCTCGCGGACGGCATCCCCGCCGGGGGCGGGCATTTCCAGCGTAGAGCCGTTCTTTACGCCCAGCGCATGGTCATTGCTGCCGCCCCAGTCGGTGACAACCGCGCCGTCAAAGCCCCAGTCCTTGCGCAGGATATCCTGCAGCAGATGGGCGTTCTCGTTGGCGTAGGTGCCGTTGATGAGATTGTAGCTGGACATAATGGTTTTGGGATGTGCCTCTTTGACAACAATCTCAAAGCCGGTCAGGTACAGCTCGCGCAGGCTGCGCTCGTCCACCACAGAGTCGGACGCCATACGGCGCAGCTCCTGGCTGTTGACGGCGAAATGCTTGGGGCAGGCGGAGATACCCTCGGACTGGATGCCGCGCACATAGCCTGCGGCCATCTTGCCGGAGAGGTAGGGGTCCTCGGAGAAATACTCAAAGTTGCGGCCGCAAAGCGGGCTGCGCTTGGTGTTTAGGCCGGGGCCCAGCAGGACGGAGACCTCCTGTGCGGCGGCCTCCTCCCCCATTGCCTGACCGACCTGCTCGCCGAGGGCAGGGTCCCAGCTGCAGGCCACGGTGGCTGCTGTGGGGAAACAGGTTGCGGGTACGCTGGGGTTCAGCCCCAGATGGTCCGCAGCCCCGGCCTGCTTGCGCACACCGTTGGGGCCGTCGGACAGGGTAATGGAAGGAATACCCGCCTTTTTATACCCCCGGGTGGTAAAGACCGTCTCGCCGGAGAGCAGTGCGCATTTTTGTTCAAGGTTCAGTTGTTGGATGATTTCTGCGTTTTTCAAGGGTAGGCACTCCTTTTTTATTAGGCAATACCGCGCAATTTCAAGTCACGGTCATGCACTTGCATTGTGCGGTATTGCGGGGGTTATTTTTATGCGTTCTTGTTTTCGGCTCTGGCGGCCTTGGCGGCCTTGTACAGCTTGACATCACGGACAATGCCGCGGATCGCCAGTGCAAACAGTGCCACGGCAACAAGGTCGATCAGCGCAACAAGGTGACGCCAGCCGAACACAGAGGTCGTGAACGCATGGCGCACAGCGGTGGTGTCGCCGATGCTGTCAGCATAGTCGCGGTTGGTCACGCGGACATGCAGGTACATGTAGAGGGTTTCCTTGGTGGCGCGGCGCAGTGCCTGCATATAGCTGTTGGAGCCGGTCTCAAAGGCCATCTTGCCGCCGATGAAGCCAGCCATCCACAGGCTGCCGCCTGCGCGCAGGGCTTGGTCACCGTTCATATAGCTGTGATGGTCGCAGTAGTCGGTAATCACAGCGCCGTCAAAGCCCCACTCGTCACGCAGGATGCCGGTCAGCAGCGCCTCGCTGCCGCCAGCCCAAACAGCGCCGATACGGTTGTAGCTGCTCATCAGGCCGACAGCGTCATAGTCCTCGACCAGCATCTGGAAGGGACGCAGATAGATCTCACGCAGAGCCTGCTCGGTCATCCACGTGTAGACAGAATCACGGTAGATGCCGCTTTCACCGTCATTGCAGATAAAGTGCTTGACGTAGGTGTAGACACCAGCGTCATTGGCGCCCTGCACGGTGTTGCCGCAGATGACGCCGGACAGCAGGCTGTCCTCGGAATAATACTCGTAGTTACGGCCGTTGAAGGGGCTGCGGTGCATATTGGTGGCAGGCGCATACCAGCCGGTATAGCCGTTCTGCAAAGCCTGCGTGCCGATGGTGCGGCCCTCCTCCTGGGCCAGTTCGCCGTTCCACGTCTGGGCCAGCGTGCTAGAGCTCGGGAAGCCGGTGCCAGCGCCCATACCGGTGAAGCCGCCAATCTGGGAGGGGCCGTCAGCGTCCTTGCTCTTGATCTTGCCGACGCTCTTGAGCTCGGCCAGACCGCCGTAGGCGTTGATGTACATATTTTCCATCTCGTCCACAGTCAGCTCATCGAGCAGCGCATCCCACTGCGGGTCATTGAAGTCAGCGCCCAGCTGGAAGCCGAGGTCGGTGGTCTTGCCGTTGTCCTCTATCTTCAGACCGTTCTTTGCGCCGGTGGTGATGGCCTCGTCGGCCTCATTGATGTAGCCGTCTGCCATGTCAGCGGTGTAAAGGTTCAGTGCCTTGACGTTGTCGGTCATGGCGCGGCTGGGGGTGTTGGTCTTGGGGAAGGTGCCCGCAAAGTCAGCGCGGGTCATGTAGGTGATGTTCTGGTTGGAGTCGCTGCCGTCCAGGCTGACGCCGTCAATGGCATCGCTGCCGGTGAACTTGTTGGAAACCGGGTTGCCGGTGACGGTGTCCTCGGCATACTGGACGTTGGCAGGCAGGTTGCAGGTAATGGTTGCGGCGGCGTCATCGTCCACATCGTGGGCATCGTGGCGCACGGTAAAGATGTAATCGCCTGCGTCCAGCTCATAGCCGGTAAAACCGTTGTGGTTGGCGTCATAGGCGTCATAGCTGGCCATATCGGAGACAGGAACGGTCAGGGTAACCTCCTCGCTCTCGCCGGGCTGCAACTCCTTCGTCTTGGCGAACGCGCCCAGCTCCACGCTGGACTTTTCAATCTCGCCTGCAATATAGGGTGCGGTGTAGTAGAGCTGCACAACATCCTTGCCGGCGCGGTCGCCGGTGTTGGTGACGGTGACCTTCACGGTCACATCGCCGTCCTTCGTCAGGGTGGCACCGTTGGCGGAGGCATCGGTCACCTTCCAATCAAAGCTGGTGTAGCTCAGGCCGTAGCCGAAGGGATACTGCACAACGGCGTCATAGCCGGTGCCGTGCTCGTTGGAAACACCGTCCCAGTAGCCCTCGGCGTCAGCGGTCTCGTACCATTTGTAGCCGATGTAAATGCCCTCGGCGTAATCTACATAGGAGACCTGCTCATAGGCATCGTAGGTATCGAGGTTGCCGCTGACGGTGCCGTCCGCCGGGTACAGACCCTCGGCATCGGCGTAAGCGCCCACGCCCTCCATACCGGCGTTGGCATAACTGGCGGCTGTGGTCAGATCATACGCCCAGGTGTCAGCGGTGCGACCGCTGGGTTCTTTGTCGCCCCACAGCACGGCAGGGATGGCGGTTGCGCCCTCGGAGCCGGACAAACCGGCAATCAGGCAGGCATCCACGCCGGGGATGGTCTCAATCTGGCCCAGCTCCATAACGTTGGTGGAGTTGATGAGCACTACCACATGGGCGTAGTTGGCACCGACGTAGGTCAGCAGATTTTCTTCCTCGGTGGTCAGCTCCAGCATCGTGCGGGTGTCGTCCACCACAATGTCGCCGCCTTTTTCAGTGCGCTTGTACTGCTGCTTGGTGGCGTCGTTGCTCTCGCCTGCCAGACGGCCGATGACGACCACGGCGGTATCGGAAAAGCGCTTGGCGTTGTCGAGCATCGACTGGGTGTAGTAGGTGGTGTTGCTGATGTCAGGCTCGTACAGGCGGCCGGATTGCTCGGGACGGCTCCTCAGCGTTTTGGCGTATTCACGCCCGGGCTGGAAGTCCTTGTACATATCGGTCAGCTCGGTGTTGTACTCCACGCCGTAGGCAGTCAGTGCCGCCAGCAGGTCGGTGTTGACGGTGCTTACGCCGCCGGAGCCGGAGCCGCCGCCCAGCCATGCGGTGGATGCCCAGCCGAACACATTGACCTTTTTATTGTCCGCGGCCAGTGGCAGGGTGTTCTCGTTGTTCTGTACCAGAACCGTGCCTTCGGCCTCCACGTCCGCGGCGAGTGCCTCGGCCTTTACTTTGGTGTCTGCAATTTCTGCGTCAGAATAGTGACCGCTTGGCGCGCCGAAAAAGCTGTCAATCACGGTTGCCAATGTGGACAGGAAATAGGTGCCTACCAGAACTGCGACCAACAGAATCACGGACAGCACCAGCCCAATCCCGTGCAATACGGGATGTGGCTTGCGACCCTTAGGTTGCTTTGTCATTTGCTTCTTTCTCCTCTTACTTGCTTTTTCCTCTCATAACACTTACAAGCCGGTACCATGCTTTTGTGTTGATTCTATTGTAGCAGAGAAATGCGCCAATGACTCATTTTTTGCATAATCTGTTGTTTTTGAAGCATAACTTGCAAAAAAGCCAAAATGCACAGGCGTTTTCCTGCGCATTTTTGCTAAGTTTTATAGGTTTGTATTGTGCAAGTTGCTGTTTTTACGTTTTGTTGGCCTTGGCAGCAGCCTTGGCTTCCAGTTTTGCCAGCTTACGCTTGCTCGGCTTCCAGACGCGGAAGATGCGGTAGGCAAAGAACACCAGCAGCAGCGTGCAGAGGATGTTGACCACCGTGCGCACAACCGTGGCAATCTGCGGGCCGTCCTTGTAGACGCTGCCCGGCATAGCGTGGTTCATTGCCTTGGTGTTGGCCGTGGTGTACAGCACATGGTGCAGTGCCTCACGGGCGTAATGGTAGGTTTCCGGGTCGTTGGCGTCGTAATTATCCCAGCGGGCCGCGGACGTATCATAGGTCAGCTTCATATCGGCGCCTGCCTCAATCATCTGCTGGCCGAGCATAAATACGCCCGTGTTCGCGTTATCGGTGATGACTGCGCCGTTGAAGCCCCACTCGGTGCGCAGGATGCCGGTAATCAGCGCATAGCTGCCGCCGGTCCAGGTTGCACCGATGCGGTTGAAGGCCGTCATAACGCCCATAGCTGCAGGAATCGTGGTTTCTGCGTTCTGATAGCTGCCGTCCGCCTGCTTCTCGACATAGTTCAGCGTGATATCGTCCAGCTTCATGCACATCTCGAAGGGCTTCAGGTAAATTTCGCGGGCAGACTGCTCATTCAGCCAGGTTGCTGCACCGTACTGGCCTTCACGGTCGCCGCGGTGGTTTTCCTGGTCATTGAAGGCGAAATGCTTGATGTAGGCATACAGCCCCTTGGTGGCAGCACCATATACCTCCTTGGAGGCTACCGTGCCGGACAGGAACGGATCTTCGGAATAATACTCGCCGTTACGGCCGCTGAACGGCGTGCGGTGAATGTTCATAGAGGGCGCATACCAGCCGTCGCAGCCGCCGATAACCGCCTCATTGCCAATCATCGTGCCGTATTCCAGTGCCAGGTCCTGGTTCCAGGTCTGTGCCAGCGTCATCATATTGGGGAACATAGCGCCGGTACCGCCGTAAATCAGGCCGCTGGCAGTATCTGCATCAATCACAAAGGGCTTGCCGACGCTGTCGATGGCCGGCACGCCGTAGCCGGAGCAGGTAATGATGTTATAGTAGTCCTCTGCCGTCAGCTGGTCGAGCAGGTCATTCCACATCGGGTCGTCATAGCTCTTGCCGCGCAGGTCAATCAGGCTCAGACCATTCTTGGCGCCGTAGGTAATGGTATCGCTGTAGGTGTCCCCTACCGTCGGGTTGCCGGAATCTGCAGAATCCAGCTGCGCCACCAGCGCAGCATCCGCAGTCTTTTTGTACTGATAGGAAGCCGGGTTGCCGTCTGCATCGGTGCCGTTGATTTCGTTGCCCCAGGTGCTGATGACGTCACTGGGCTCGCCGTCCGGCTTGGGGAAGGTCCCGGTCCAGTCGCTGCGGGTCAGGTAAACAGCATCGCCCTTGGCAGCGTCCAACTGGTTGGTGATGGCCGCGCCCGTGCGGCTGTCCGTTGCGTAGGTCGTGGTATCGGTCTCGGTATTGGCGGGGGTGTACACAGCCGTGAAGGCGGCATCGCCGTCCGCTGTCATGCCATCGGCTGCGGTCTTGCCCTTGGCAGCCAGCACATTGTTGACAGCCTCATGGGCGTCCTTGGCTGCGGTGATGTAGTAATCCCCTGCATCCAGAATGTACGTCTTTGCGCCGTTGGCGTCATACGCCTTGAGCTGATCCTTGGTGAACGTGACGCTCACGGTCTCACTGGCGCCGGGGGCAAGCTCTGCGGTTTTGCCGTAGCCAACCAGCTCCACGGCGGGCTTCTCCACGCCGTTTGTCTTGTCATAGTCGGTGTAGGGGCTCTGCACATACACCTCCACAACGTCCTTGCCGGAAACGTCGCCGGTGTTCGTCACCGTAACCTGTGCGGTGCAGGTATCGCCGCTCCAATCAGCCTTGAAGTCACTCCAGTCAAAGCTGGTGTAGCTCAGGCCGTAGCCGAAGGGATAGATGACCTCCTTGGCATAGTCGTAATCGCCCGCGTTGCCCTGGCCGAGAACGGTGTCCTCGTAGCGGGTTTCATAGTAGCGATAACCGACGTAGATGCCTTCCTCGTAGGTGACATAGTTGTACTTGGTGATATTGCCGTTCTCATCATAGTAGGCATAGTCGCCAAAGTTCTGTGCGGCCGGGGATGCGGAGGCATCGGCGGCAAAGGTGTCCACCGTGCGGCCGCTGGGGCTGACCTTGCCGGTCAGAATGTCTGCCATGCTGGCACCAATCGTGGGGGCATACAGCACAGACTTGATGTTGGGATAGTCTGCCAGCCAGTCCAGCTCCAGCGCTGCGTTAGAGTTGATAATCAGCACGGTATTATCATAGTTGTCGTTCAGGTATTGCAGGATTTCACGCTCGGTGGTGTCCGGCTCCAGATAGCTGCGAGCCTTATCCTCCTGCGTGTCTGCGTGGTTGTACATGGAGCGCGGCATATCGCGGCCCTCGCCTGCCACACGCTTCAGCACGTAGACCGGGGTCGTGCCCTGCACGCTGTCCAGCAGGCCGCTCTCGCCCTGCAGAACGGACAGCGGGCACTCATTGATGCGGAAGTCCTCGGCATCGCCGAAGCTGATGGAGCCGCTGGCCAGACCGTAGCCTGCACCGGCACCCGCGCTGTAGAAGTTCCATAGTGTCTCATTCACATTCAACCCGTGGGAGGCAAGTGCCGTGTTCAGCGGAGTGCCGCCGCCCATCAAACCGGCACCTGCATTCTGGTTGCTGTTGGCAGAGAACAGGCTGACGGTCGTACCCTCTGCCAGGGGCAGGCCGCCGTCATTTTTCAGCAGGACAACGCCCTCGCTGTTGATGCGGTCGGTCAGGTCGGCTTCCGCAGCGCCGATATTGTCTGCCGTGTAATCAGATGTGTTGTAGTCAAGGTTCAGGCCATCCGTCTGCACCTTGCTGTTATCCCACGACTTCTTGTAGCCCAGCATGGCATTGACCATGCGGGCATACCCGGGCAGGATTACGTTGGCCGCAAACAGCAGAACCGCCATGACAACTGCCAGAACGCCCAGAATAGCGGTGTGCAGTACATGGCCCACAATTTGCAGCGGGGTCAGTTTTTTCTTTTGCATTTGCTTTTTCCTCCTTGCATTCTAAGGCACTGCGCAATCAGTGTCCATTCGTTGCACTCTTTATTATAATCATTTTTTCCGGAAAAGTTGCTTTTTTGCATAATCTGTTGTTTTTGAAGCATAACTTGCAAAAAAGCCAAAATGCGCAGGCGTTTTCCTGCGCATTTTGGCTAAGTTTTATAGGCTTGTATTGTGCAAGTTGCTGTTTTTACGCTTTGTTGGCCTTGGCAGCCTTCTTTGCAGCGCGCTTGGCCTTGCGCTCTGCCTTCTTGGCAAGATAGCGCTTGCTGGCCCACAGCGCGCGCACCGCCTTGAAGCCGAAGAACCACATCACCGCCACAAAGACCACCAACGCCACGTAGCCATACTGCCATGCCGGGATGATGTTCTTGACCGTGGTATCGGCATCCACACCATTCATTGCGTTGGAGTTGGCCACCGCGTACAGATAGCGGTGCACGGCCGTGCGGGCGTTCTGCATAACCGTTGCAGTCAGCTCGCTGTCATTGAGCGCCCACATATTGTGGGCCGTGTTCAGCCACAGGTCATTGCCCGCAGCCAGACCCTCGCGGATGTCGCAGTAATCAAAGCTGTTGAAGGAGGTCTGGTCGGTAATGACAAAACCCTTGTAGCCCCACTCACCACGCAGGATGTTGGTCATAATGCCCTCATGGCCGCCAATCCAGCGGCAACCGATGCGGTTCATACCACTCATAATACCCACAGCGCCGCCGTCCACAACGCTCATCTCAAAGGGCTTCAGGTACAGCTGGCGGGCGGCCTGTTCATTGACGAACATCGCACCGCCGATACGGTTGGTCTCCTGGTCATTGAAGGCGAAATGCTTGATGGTGACAATGCCGCCCTTGCTCTGGAAGGCGGCAGTCTCCGCTGCGCCGAACACGCCGGAAAGCAGCGGGTCCTCGGCATAATACTCAAAGTTACGGCCGCTGTTGGCTGCACGGTGGATGTTCATAGCCGGGGCATACCAGACCTGCACCCCGCTGGAGAGGCTATCCTCGCCCACCAGCCTGCCGCGGCGGGACGCCAGCTCCACATTGTAGGTCGAAGCCAGCACCACCGCAGGCTCATACGCCATGCAGTGCAGGTTTCCGCCCGCCAGCGTGCTGGAAATGCCTGCGGGGCCATCCTTATGTACCGTGCCGGGCGCGCCGATGCTCTTGACCGCCATCGTACCATAGCCTGCATGGCGAATCAGATTGTAGGTGTCCTTCTTGCTCATCTGGCTCAGCAGCGTTTCCCAGCGGGCATCGTCATAGTCCGTGCCAATCAGGTCGCACAGCTTCAGGTTGCCCGCCTCATCAAAGGTCGGCATTTCGGCGCTTTCATCCTCCGGGCGGGTAATTTCCAGCGCTGTCAGAACGGTTTCCGGGGCCTCCCATCTGCCATTCTGGTAGGTGGTCGGCCAGGTGCCGGTCCAGTCGCTGCGGCTCAGATAGGTAAAGTCAGCGTCGTAGGTCGTAATATCCGCATCCGCCATCTGTGCGGTGACGGTTGCACCGGTTTCTGTCGTTGCAAAGGTCTTGGTGTCGGTCTGCGCCTGATTGTAGAGCGCGGTCATCGCCGCATTGCCGTCCACCTCTGCGCCCTTGGCGGCCAGAATGTTCTTGGTGGCCTCATGGGCGTTGGCTGCAGCCGTCAGGTAGTAGTCCCCTGCCTCCAGAATGTAGGTGCCCGCGCCGTAGGCGTCAAAGGCCTTCATGGCACTCTTGTCCACATCGATCTGGACGGTCTGACTTTCGCCGGGCTGCAGGATATCCGTCTTGGCAAAGCCGACCAGCTCCACCGCCGGTTTTTCAATGCGGTTGGTGCGGTCATACTCGGTATATGGGTTCTGCAGATACGCCTGCACAACCTCCTTGCCCGCGGCCTTGCCGGTGTTCGTGACGGTGACATTCAGCGCAAAGCCGTCCGCCGTTTCGGTCATCTTGTAATCCGACCAGCTGAAGTCCGTATAGCTCAGGCCGTAGCCGAAGGGGTACACCACCTGTGCATCGTAGTCAAAATTCCCCGCATTGCCTTGTGCCAGAACGGCATCCTCATAGCGGGTCTCATAGTAGCGGTAGCCGACATAGACGCCCTCGGCGTAGACAATATACTTGTTACCGGCAAACACATCGCTGTTTGTGATGGTGTAGTCACCCAGATTCGCAGTGGCCGGAGCAGAGGCTGCGTCAGCCGCCCAGGTGTCCACCAAGTGGCCGCTGGGGTTCACTGTGCCGTTCAGTGCTTCGCCGATGGCATAAGCACCCTCCTGCCCCAGTGCGCCCACCCAAAGCACAGCGTCAATGTCATACCGGCTGAGCTCCGTCATATTGATGGGGTTGGTCACGTTCAGCAGCAGAATCACCTTGTCAAAGCGTTCGGTTGCCATCTGAATCAGGTTGCGCTCCTCCTGTGTGAAGGAGAGGTACTCTGTCGGCAAATCCACGCTCTCACTGCCGCTGCGGCCAATCACCACGATTGCAGCATCATTGTACTGCGCCATGCTGTCAAATTCAGCCTGCGTGTAGGCGCTCTGCGGGGCCTCGTTGGCGGCAAAGCGGCCTTGCCCGGTAATGCTGGGCACTTCCTTTTTATAGGAGGCACCCGCGCCGGTGGTGTAGAAGTCCCACAGCACCGGGTTGACAGTAAAGCCTGCGGCCTCCATCGCCTGCCGCAGATTGGGCGCGGTGGAGGTGTCCACACTGCCCGCACCTGCGCCACCATAGACAAGGTCGGCTGCGCTTTCGCCCAGAAGGGTCACGCTTGCGCCCTTGGCCAGCGGTAGAGCATCTCCATTATTGCGCAGAAGAACCATACCCTCCTGCTCAATTTCGCGGCAGAGCTGGGCCGAAGCCTCCTGCACCGCCGCGGCGGAGGAATAGTCACTGGTGAAATACTGCGGATTGCTGCCGCCGCTTTTGGCGGTGGTCGGCATTGCTACGGCCATACTGATCATAGCCGAATAGTTGTTGGACAGCGGAATGGCAATCAGGCAGGCAGCCCCCAGCAGCGCAAAGATAAGCGCCAGCAGAACCGCCAATACCCGCCGCACAACGCAGAGGAACGTTTTCATACTTTTTTCTTCTTCTTTTTCGGCCTCGCCGAATTTTGCTTCTTTATTATAGCGTTTTTTTACAGAAAAAACACAAAAAATACATAAATTGTCGGTTTTGCTTCACAATCTGTCGATTCCGTCGGAGTATGTCAATTTTTATTGGTCATTTTGCCAGTTTTCCGCCTTGCCTGTTTGTGCAATCTGCGCCATCAAAAAAACTCCGGAGCTATCTCCGGAGTTTTTTCACAGTTCATTCTTTTGCGGCAGCAGTACCCGCAGGGTGAACCACTCGTTTTCCCAGTGCAGGGTCACGGTGCCGCCGTGGGTCTCGGCGGCGACGCGGACGCTTTTCAGGTCATAGCCGCCGTGGCTGCTCTGGCGCGGCAGACCGTCCGGCCCCAGCTCCACCGGCTGGGCGCAGTAGTTTTCAAACTGCAGCATCACAAAGCCGTTCTGGGCGTAGACGGCCACGCGAATCAGCCGCTTTTCGGGGTCCTGCTCGGTCAGCACACTCTCGGTGGCATTGTCCAGCGCCGTGCCGACGATGGTGCATATCTCCCCAGTTGTCAAAAAATTCAGCAGCGTGCCGTCTGCCACGCAGGTCAGGTTGATGCCGTGCTGCTGGCAGTACATACTTTTGGCGGTAAGCAGGGTGTCCAGCACCGGGCTGCCGGTCTTGTTCTCGGCCTCATGTCGCCTTCCATCTCGGCCAGTGCGGCGTCCTGCTTGACCTTGTCGCGCTCGGCACGAATGGCCGCAATCTGCATTTTCAGCTCATGGTAGCGGCGGTTAATCAGGCGGATGTTCTCTTTGCTCTGCTTGTATTGCTCATACTGGCGGTGCAGGACGTTATCCATCGCCGCCAGCTCGCTGTGCAGCGCCGCCTCCCGCAGTTGCTCATGCTGGACGCTCAGAATCAGCACGCCCGCAAAGTCCACCAGCGTGCGGATGTAGAACACCACGATTGTGACCTCGTCCCCCGAGACGAAGCTCAGATTGCTTACGGCAAAGACCGTCACTGCCATTACCACCGCCATCAGCATGGCGGTGGGGGGTGATGACCAGCCGGGCCGCAATCTTGCGGCGACTCTCAAAACAGAACAGAAAACCGTAGACCACCGCATAGACCACCGCCAACAGCAGCAGGGACAGCGGCGGTCAGGTAGAGGAACGCCGCCAGCAGTGCGCCGCAGCCCGCCGTGATGCCCCAGTACACCGGCTTTGCGGTGCGGGACGGCGCGGCTTGCGCGTAGAGCACCGCGCCCAGAATTTCCGCCAACGCGGTGTAAAGCCGCGGAATATCCGGCAGAATCATGCGCCGCCACCCCCGATATAATCCGCCAGCGCGGCCAGAAACGCCTTGCGCTTGGGGCGGCTGATCTGCAGCTCATGCGGGCCAACCTGCACCGTGTTCTGCTGCACGCCGGACACGTGCGCCAGATTGACCAGATAGCCGCTGTTGCAGCGGACGAAGGCGCTGTTTTCCAGCTTTTCCTCCCACGTTTTCAGGGTGCCGGGGGCGGAAAAATCTCCGTTTTCCGTATAGAAGTTGATGCGGTGGCCATCGCTCTCGATGTAGTAGACCTCGGCGGCGTCCACGCGGCGCATACCGCCGTCCACCGGCACGGCCAGATACTGCCGCGCCCGCCGGGGCAGCTGGCCAACGGCCTTTTGCAGCTGCTGCGAGAACGCAAAGTACGGCACCGGCTTGAGCACATAGTCCAGCGCCCCCACCGCGTATCCCTTGATGGCGTACTGCGCCATATTGGTAATGAAAATCAGCTGCACCTCGCTGTCCATAGCGCGGATACGGCGGGCCGTCTCCATACCGTCCAGCTGCGGCATCTCCACATCCAAAAAAATAATGTCATAGACAGGCCGGTATTCTTCCAGAATTTCCAGTCCATCGGTGAACATCGTCACCTCAAACAGCGTGCCATACTGCCGTGTGCAGCGCTGCACATAGCCTGCCAGCTGTTCGCGGACCGCTGCCTCGTCCTCGACGATTGCAACGCGGATCATGCCAGCTCTGCCTCACAGCGGTCAAGCACGGCGGCGATAACCTGATCCATATCGTAGTATTTGTACTCGCCCAGGCGGCCGCCGAAGATAACCTTCGGCTCGACCTCGGCCAGCTTCTTGTATTCAGCGTACAAGGCGCCGTTCTTGGCATCGTTGACCGGATAGTACGGCTCATCGCCGGGCTTCCACTCGGAGGAGTACTCGCGGCTGATGATGGTCTTGGGCAGGTCGTTGCCGTTCTCGTCCTTGCCGAACTCGAACCACTTGTGCTCGATGATACGGGTCCACGGCGTCTCGCGGTCGGTGTAGTTGACCGCAGCATTGCCCTGAAAGCTGGGCTTGTCGAGGAGTTCGTTCTCAAAGCGGACAGAGCGGTACTCCAGCGTGCCCAGCTTATAATCAAAGTAAGCGTCAATGGGGCCGGTGTAGACCACCTTGTCAGCCAGTGCATCCAGTGCAGCCTTGTTTTCCAGATAGTCAGTGTTCAGGCGCACTTCAATGCCGTCCAGCAGGTTGGCAATCATCTTGGTGTAGCCGCCGATGGGAATGCCCTGATACAGCGCGTTGAAATAGTTGTTGTCAAAGGTCAGCCGCACAGGCAGGCGCTTGATGATAAATGCCGGCAGGTCCTTGCAATCGCGGCCCCACTGCTTTTCGGTGTAGCCCTTGATGAGCTTCTCATAGATGTCGCGGCCCACAAGGGAGATGGCCTGTTCTTCCAAGTTCTTCGGCTCGCCGGTGATTTCTTTGCGCTGCTCCTCAATTTTGGCGGCAGCTTCCTCCGGCGTGACCACACCCCACATCTTATTAAAAGTATACATATTGAAGGGCAGCGAGTAGAGCTCGCCCTTGTAGTTGGCAACCGGCGAGTTGGTAAAGCGGTTGAACTCCGCAAACTGGGTGATATAATTCCAGACTTTTTTGTTGTTGGTATGGAAGATATGTGCGCCGTACTTGTGGACGTTGATACCCTCGATGTTCTCGGTGTAGATATTGCCCGCAATGTTGGGGCGCTTATCAATCACCAGCACGCTCTTGCCGTGTGCCTTTGCCTCATGCGCAAAGATAGCGCCGTACAGGCCGGAGCCGACTACCAGATAATCATACATACCGCTGTTCTCCTATATTTCAATTTGCTGTGCAGATAGTTTGAAATCAGTATACCACGATTTGTATGAAAAGTCCATGTTGCGGCACCATTTTTATCCCCTTGTCCCATAATCAGCGCATTGGAACCACCC